>Ga0307514_10000067_pt1 | contig 281329 bp, 324 predicted proteins | sample 16_EM_MG_FD_203088 | JGI IMG/M metagenome (GOLD analysis project Ga0307514, IMG submission 203088) | Populus trichocarpa ectomycorrhiza microbial communities from riparian zone in the Pacific Northwest, United States - 16_EM | ecosystem: Host-associated > Plants > Roots > Unclassified... | reverse complement strand
TCGATCGCGACTCAACGAATACTTGTCGGATCGCAAATCTGAAACCGGGAGGTGAAAGAGCGACTAAAACTGCACAATCTACGTATTGATCATGTTGTGATACGATCAGAACTCAAATACTTAATTGCAGCAAGGAATGTTGACTTTTCAGGAGCGGGTTTTGTGTGGGAACCCGTTGCAACGGTTCGGTTCCGGGTTGGGACCGGACCCGGAACCGACCCGGGAATTTGGACCCGTTTCTAACACTACACGTGGTGCGTTGCATCTGGCATATTGTCGAGTAATACTCTGAAGTCTTTGATCATAGCGTCAGGATGCTTTCCATCGCGGCGGTTTTGGGGTCCCATGAATTTAGGCTTCGCATATGACTGGGGGCTCAGGGGGGCAGCCAGACAAGCACCGGATGGGAGGACTGTCCATTCAGCAGCGCTGTTCTCCCGACGCTGAGCGAGGGCTTCGAGATTGAGCTCTCTGACTTCAAAGCACAGGATGCGACGCTGTAAGGTGATTACATGTAGCGGGTAGTTGAGATTGAGATTAGAGGCGTTCCAACCGTCCTTGAGGTTCGTTTTATGTGCATGTTCATGTCTCTCGGCAAAATACTGTTAGTAGGCTCCGTATCAATGACTCTGTTTGACCCATTGAGACATCAAGTGGATCCTCGGAAAGTTGAAGTCGGCATCTAACTCCTTGGAAACATCTATCTTGTGGCTGATATAATTCCACCAGGCCTTTATTTCGCGCCGCTTCTTGGACGGCATCCAAGTTTCAGCATTTGTTTCCTCGTCTGCCTTTCGCTCCTTCACTAGTTCCGTTCTCAGGGCATTGGCTTTGGCCTTCTCCTCTTTGCCGGCGTGCCCGAGTAAGAAAACATCTTTAAAGGTGTGAAAACGATTCAAGGCATCCTCCATGTAGCTCAATGTTGCATCATCGTGAGATTTATATCGAGCATACATATAGAATTCTAACAATGCCTGTGTGCACTCAATTGCGTGATTGAATATGGGATGCTGAGTGGGGCTTCCGCCTCGTACACACTGGGTTACAACTCCAAGCAGGTACCGGCTCATTTCCTTCATCTCCTTCCCATTTCATTGAGAAACTTCTTCATATGACTAATTTTTCCGTGTGAGGTCGTGGTAAGCAGGCACAGATAACCAGATTGCATTGTACTTGTCGAGCAGTTTGTGCGTCTTCATGAAGTGGAAAATCCACTTCTGGAGGTGGTCAAGCATGCCGATCTGCTTTGAATGGAGGTGGTCGGGCTTAGGGAGGTCGCTTACGATACAGCGAATATGTCGAAACATGTTGAATCCTTGGTGAACATGGCGTGACGAGAGTTCAGCATTCGCTGCCTTGGAGTTGGCATCACTGAGCGTTCGATATAGGTTGTGATCTGGCCAGGGGTGTTGCTTGTCGGGAGGGACATAATCTCCAAGTTCGTTCTTTGGACACTCACACCAAAAACAGACATGCCGCTCTGGATGATGTAGGTCACTATACTCAGGGCAATCTGCAAGCCATGCTGCTAAAACTGGTTTGCAACACCTGAAGTTGCCATCTGCACAGAGAACATTGTAATACCTGCTCTCGGCACTGGGATTGTGTTTAAATGTGAGAGGCTGGAGTACCCGCCAGAGTACTGTGTTCAGCACCTCTCGGTTTGTTTGCGGCTGCTCATCCAGCCGCTGCTCATCCAGCCTCTTCTGAGGAATATTGCAGTTCTTGATTGGAATCAGCAGGAGAGCGACCATTATGACGCTGTGCGTTTAGGGCATCTGGCGGATCTTGGAAGATAGATTGCCAATTGTCATATATACAGGCCACTCTTTGATCAGCAAAATGTATTTTAGGCACTGGAAGCCTCCAGTAGTGTCTGAGAGGATGTGGAGTGTAAACTTGGATGCGTCAATTTCAGGAGAGTATCAGACCCTAGGAGGGCATTCCTACCGGCCTTCAGAGTAACTAGGATCGCCAGCGACAAGTCTCGAAGCGCTGATGAGAAGCCTGCAAGCACCTGGGAGCGCCAGCAACAAACCTGGGAGCGCCAGCGGCAAGTCTGGGTGCATCTCGAATCACAGTAGAGCAGTCTGGGAAAAATTCCATCTTCGTTGGGAACGCTGCAGGTGCGCCTGGAAATCATAGCTACTACTTATTGTTCAATGATTTTTAAAACTTGTGTATTCAGTTTGTATTCTCATCTATGTATCTATATCGCTACCCATCTACACACGGTATATCTGGACTCGCTGCAGGAGGTGCTTGAGAGCATTTCGAGAAGTGCCTGAAAATGACATTCGAGTGAACTCAGAGATACCCTCCGAGGCCGTGATCAAGCGACTTTGGAGATGAACTTGGAGCCCGTGATCATGCGAACTTGGAGGCCGTAATCGGGCGAGTGAAGAGCTACACCTGAAGGTTGTGATCAACCGAGTTTGGAGATGCACTTGGAGGCCGCGATCAAGCGAGTTTGGAGATGCACTTGGAGGCTGCGATCGAGCGAGTTTGGAGATATGCAGTTGGAGGCCATGATCATGCGAACTCAGAGGCTGTAATCGAGCGAGTTTGGAGATGCACTTGGAGGCCACGATTGAGCGAGTTTGGAGATGCACTTGGAGGCCGTGATCGAGCGAGTTTGGAGGCCGTAAGTGAGTGAGTTTGGAGATGCACTTGGAGGTCGTAATCGAGCCAGTTTGGACAAGTACTGGGAGGCAGTCAATGGACGGCGTGCCGGTTGCTGAGAATCTTTTCATCTCTTAGTTAACTCGCACCCGTGGGAATGTGACAAGGTGACTTTACCTTTGAGCTCTCATGGAGAGCTGGCTGATGGTGGTCGATCGTGTAGGGAGGCACGCCAGAAGCTAAAGCTATATCCAGGGGTCAACTTGTAATCATGAGAATGAAGGGAAGACAAACAATCTTGGGTGGATGCTGTACTCGGTGTATGCTGTACTCGGTGTATGCTGTACTCGGTGTATGCTGTACTCGGTGTATGCTGTACTCGGTGTATGCTGTACTCGGTGTATGCTGTACTCGGTGTATGCTGTACTTGGTGTATACTATACTCGGTGTATGCTGTACTCGGTGAATGCTGTACTCGGTGTATGCTGTACTCGGTGTGTAATATACTCGGTGTCAACTCATGATCATGACATGGCGGGGTACAGAGGGATGACTTAACTTTGTGTTCTGCGATGATAGTAGAGTTGTGGACGAGAAAGAGAAACATGGGGGATGAAGATGAGAACGATGTGGAGGATACGAGCGCATATGAGAAATCATGGGTACTATTTGCCTGATTGGGTTGGGATTACCTCGTATCGGTGTAATTACAAGCCGGATCGGGAGGAGTACCTGTCATATCAGGAATGGTGAATTGAGTCGCACATGAAATTCTCTTAAGTCCCAGTTTCTCATGATGATTTCCCCCATCTCCTCTCATCTCTCTCTGTCTCTACCATCACCTTAGAACACGAAGTTAAGTCATCCCTAGTATCCATCTCTCCATGCAATCATCATGAGTTAACACCGAGTATAGCATACACCGAGTACAGCATACACCGAGTACTGTGTACTCCGAGTATGGCATCATCCCAAGATCAACCGTCTCCCGCTCCCAGCCAGTCTCTCGGTGGACCATGTTGTACTCAACTCTCTAAATTCCCACTATTACGAGTTAACTAGTGTTAGCAACGGTTCCATTTTTGGACCATTTGTACTATAGCGGTTCTATGAAAACCCGGCCCCAGGCGGTTCGGTCCGGGTTTGTGCAAAACAGTTCGTTCAATTAAGTCCTTGAATATTCATCCCATAATTTAGTGTTTGGTATATGAAATATGGAGCTTCAGATGGCGCATCTTTTGGAAGTCTCCGATTTTTGATATCTTCAAAACTCAGCATGCTGCTGTGAAATTATTGTCATTTTTGGCCGAAAAACGAGGTTTTTGGGCTGTCGCTTGCTGAGATTTAAAGATATCGAAAATCGGAGACGGCCAAAAGATGCGGCGCGCTGAGCTGCATATTTTACATACCAAACACTAAACTCTCTGATCAGTATTTGTGGCCTTCAAGTGATGGTTCGCTTATAAAATCGTCGATTTTTGATGGGGTAAGGCCGTTGCGACGCAGACCTATAAAACCGGCTGGGTCCAAAACTGGAACCGTTGCTAACACTTGAGTTAACCAATGAATAGAGTCTCAGCTGCCGTCGCACCTCCCTTCCAATCTACCGCCTCCAGATTGACCACCTCCAAGTACTTCTCCAATCTCGATCGATCACGGCATCCAGGTGCATCTCTCAGTTACTCGATCTCGGCCTCCAAATGCATCTCCAAACTCGCTCGATCACAGCCTCCAAGTGCATCTCCAAACTCGCTCTATCAAGGCCTCCAAGTGAATCTCTGAGTTCAACTTGATCTTGGCCTCCAAGTGCATCTCCAAGGTCGCTCGATCACGGCCTCCCAGTGCATCTCTCAGTTACACGATCTCGGCATCCAAATGCATCTCCAAACTCGTTCGATCACGGCCTCCATGTGCATCTCTGAGTTCAACTTGATCTTGGCCTCCAAGTGCATCTCTGAGTTACTCGATCTCGGCCTTCAAACCCGCTCGATCACGGCCTGCAAGTGCATCTCTGAGTTCAACTGGAACCCGGCCTCCAAGTACATCTCCAAACTTACTCGATCGCAGCCTCCAAGTACATTTCCCAGTTCACACGATCACGGCCTCCAAGTTCATCTCGAAATCCTGTCAATCAGCATCTCCAGTTGCTCCTGCGATTACGCTCCAGTATCGTCTGCAGCCAGCTTGGCCATATGTATATATAAAGAGACTTAGATAGATAATACATGCCATATTATGATGTAGCGAATCTTGTGACTATAACAAAGACGAATCTGATACACGAAATGCCCTGTGGTTATGGCACTCTAAGAACCACTGCTGTGAGAATATGGCACTAAGTCTCCCGCAGACCTGTGCAAACGTCTCAGCTGCTCCACAGTTTGACTATCCTAATAGTCAAAACTCGTACCATCCTGAATGCACCTCCATCACTGCAGGTGCTTTCAGGAGCATGTGAGAATTCTCTTGCACAGTCTGAGAGCACTTTGCAAAGCTTCAGGGGGGGCTGGGAGCATCTGGAAGTACTTAAAAGCACTGGCGAGGGCTACCGGAGTGTCTGGGAGGTTTGCGTGGGGCTTCCGGACCGATTTACATTTTGCTGGTGTTCTTGTCACCAGCAAAATTCGACAGATGTGTTCCGTCAGACATGAAGTTGAAGGGAACCAGTGTATCCCCCACTCTGACCGTTGACTAAACATCGATTAGCAAGTTATTATCCTGGAGTATCTCTCCTTACCTGTGTCTCCCACCGCTGGTCCGCAGTGTGCATTTCGGTATAGAGGCGTTTTGGTGGCATATCGCTTTTATAGCAACTCTCAGGGACGTAAATGAAATGCTCGGCGTAGGCTGGCTGTCACATCAACCATCTCATGCTTTTGATGATGTCTCGACTCCAGTATTTGACAGGGCATTGGTGATTGTCATTCCATCTCCTATCCTCGAGAGTGTGTAGTTCCCACTCCCCAAGATCCTGATCATCTGGCATGCTAGCTACGAGCTTTTCGACCTGATCCCCATTTTTGAAGCTTGGGAAACGCAGAGCAGTGTTTTCTTTCCTCAGCACGTTGTCATAGTACATCTCGATGCCTTTCTTCTTGATCCCACACTGGATATATTTGTACTCTTCACGCATCGCAAACGGGTAGTAGGGCTTTGATTTCAGGTTCGTCACAAGGCAACCCTGAGCATTGCGTTCCCATGGCTCAGCAATGTAATAGATCAGCGAAGCGCCGGCGCCGTGCTATATTTCCGTCCGCGGCAGAGGAGGTGGCAGTGGTTGAGACTCCGAGTCTGCAATGTTTTCAACGCATTCGAGGTAGGGAAACACGTCCAAGTCTTCAACTGGATAATTGTTTGCGTTGAATTCACCATGCTGAGCGAGTTCAATTCGTCGGGGCACGCTGCGAATAGTCAGATTCTTCTGGCATGCAACTTGAAGGTGTTCAGGATGGTGTAATTTGATATATTTAAGTCGCCAGCTATCTGGAGTGAACTTCTTTCAGCATGAAAATTTGGGGCAATGGACTGGGGTTTTCGCTGGCATCGTCGACGACACACAAGGAGCGGTGTATACACTGTAGAAAGGGACGACTGTTGGTTCTGAGCCTGAGCAGCCTGGTGTGTAAGCTCACAATACTTTCAGCTAACTTATTGAACCTCAATACCATCACAAGGAGGTTTCTTACATGCCAGGAGTTGCAAAAATGCTGTATGCGCAATGTCCCGTAATACTATGAATAAAATAAAACCAATCCCAAACCCATAAATAAAATAAACCCTGAGCAATCCAAAAACCTCGTGACACATGTAATAGTGAATGCCTGAGATAAATAGATTAGAACAAAGAAACTGAACAAGACAAGAACCCAATCCTAAACCAAACACAGCAACCATCGCCTCCTCTGCAACGCGAGGACTGGTTCACTCCTCGCCTACAGAGCCATCCGGGCGCGCCTCGGGGAGAGGGGCATCGGGGTGAGGGACATCGGGGAGACTGTCGCCACCAGCCGATTCACCGAGCAGCTGCTGATCCACATCCACATCTGAGGCGTTTCTGGCTGCCTCAGCTTCTCGTAGAGTTGGCACTGCTGGGCGAGGTTTTTGCGGCATCAAAAGCCCCATATGCTTCAGCCCACTGAGAGAATGAGTCTCCGGAGTTCATGCTCATGGGCGAGGCTCCGGGGTTTGTGTCTGTGAGGCAGGCGCCGGAGATTGTGGCCGTGAGGTATGCTCGCACATCTCCTGGCCTTGCTCAGATACCACAATTGGCTGATCGTCTACCATGGTATCTACATCGTCAGCCGATGTATTTACCAACTCTCCCTCACCAATTGTCCGAGGTTCTTTGCCATCATTCTCATCCTTATCCTCCTCCTCATCCTTATCCTCCTCCTCATCCTTATCCTCCTCCTCATCCTTATCCTCCTCCTCATCCTTATCCTCCTCCTCATCCTTATCCTCCTCCTCATCCTTATCCTCCTCCTCATCCTTATCCTCCACCTCATCTTCATCCACTTCCTCCTCCTCCTTCTCATCTTCCTCCTTATCATCTTCCTCCTCTTCATGCTGACCGTCCCTTTCTATATCCACATCGCCATTTAAATCAACGCCATCCGGTGCGTCCACATCATCCTCCATGCGCATATCCACATCAGAATCAAGTTCTGAGTCATATTCACCATCCGACTCGCTAGAGTCAGTATCATCATCTGAGGAAATTGATATGGCGGGCAATACTTCCGGCTCTAAATATACCCGCTCCAGTTAGCCCTCCGTGTCTGACTCTGCCTCATACATTTCCTTCTGCAACTGCAAACCAACGGCACGAGAGATATCATCTCCCTCTGGGGTTTATTTAACAATACCTTTCCTTTTACCATTTTCCTTCCCCTTTCCTGTCCCTTTCCCTTTCTCCTTCCCATCCTTTGTCCCATTCTCTTTCCCGGTCTCTTTCTCACTGCCCTGCATGTCCTCCTCCTCACCCTCGACATCGTCATTGTTATTACCATCGCTAGGACAGCTCTTTCGACCGCTCGGCGCTCCGGGATCCACCCAGTTTTCATCATCATCATCCTCATCGATTATCTTGTCCCAATTCAGTAGTCTAATGGCCAGGAAGTCGCCTGGCTTGTACTGCCGGCAGCTTTGTGGCTCAATCTTTGCCCTGAGATCATTGCTACAGTACCAAGGGTAACGCTCACCTGTGCGTTTAACCTTCCCCCGGGTGGTTGTCTGCGGATTGGAGTAATCAACTTGATCCCCGAAGGTACAGGGGTTGTCCCGCCTCCAATTGTTCATTTGGTTGCAGGTTTTGTCAAACATTTGCCCAATATATAAGCGGAAGGCTGCCCACCAATCCCGAAATGGCAAACTCCTGCTCCTGCAGTGTGGCCACATTAGCTGGAATTGTGAAAAGTAGCGAGTCGTGACTGGATCAAGAAAGATTATATCATAAAAAAGGTGCCTTACCCTCTCATCCTTGACACCGGAAACATTGTATATCCGTATGAGTCCACGGATGTGTTCCGAGATGAATCCCTTTATACAGTCCTGATCCAATAACAGGCGTCGATTTATAACCGATGTCGGCATTTTTGCCCTAGCTGTTGCCTTCCACTTTCCTGTGCAGCTGCACTTTGATGCCATCGCTGTGAGTTGAAAATGAATGTACATCCGAGGCATTAGCAGTATGATTCAGTTGCATGTAGCGGACGCAAGCCCAGAGGGAACCTACAAAGTTGTGTAGGTTATCAGGTGTGTTTTGTAATGAGAGGCGTTGTTTTGTGCAAGTCACGTGATGTCAAGAGAGTTGAAGATGCTGGCAGTGTGATAAATACAGCAGGAAAAGGGAATGGAGGTGAATGCGGGAAGAAGGGATAAATATACTCGAGTGCCTGTGATTTGATTCATATCCTGCGTTTCATTAGTTAACGAACACAAAACGGCCCAGCCTTCATCTTGCACAACCACTAGGCACTTCATGAATGAGGAGCCTCAAGACGAGATTTAGTACTCGCGGTGAGGACAGTTTGCAACGCCGGGCGTTGCTTTGGCATCTCATACCACGTTTACCGCTCAGACCTCGTGCATCTCGGAGCAAACTGAGTAGTTCTCAAGTTGTCCCTACTGGGCAAACCATCCAACACAGCTACCAACACCCAGCGGTGGAAAAAGCACACACAACTGATGTCATAGGATAGAGAATACGTCATTGTTCGCTTTGCGATGCTTTTGGCTCTACCAAAGGGGGATTTCCACCGGATAGCTGAAGATATACACAATCGATGGTTCAAAGTATTGTGCCAACAACGAGTGCAATACTATGATAACCACGCCAAGAAGGCATAAAAACCCTTCAAGCAGTGCAAATAGGTCTTCAGACATTGGTGTAACAGTGAATATCAATGCTGAGTATAATCTGATTGCAGTTAACCCCATAATTGAATGCTTTTCAGGAGATCTCGTCACCGAGTATTATCAGGATTGAGAGTCTAGCGCGGTCTACACTGCGCCTTCCTTTTTTGTCAAAACCCTCCCTGGTCGCTCAAATAGAAGTCTACCTCGCCTGCCATTGCATATGCATGCACAGGCAATTATTCCTCCATTCTTAACGTGGAACATCACTATTGGACTATGCCTTCCCAAAGCCCTGACCTTGACACGACTCCAGTCATACAAAATGTTCAAAGTCTTGCCAATCGTCAGAATCAACAAAAGCATGAGCCTTCGGGGAACTCTCGACTTCCACCTGCTAAGAGACGCGTTTCCGTACCAGCTGGCAAGAGGAATTCCTCTCAAAGAGGGAATTCCATAGCCTCAACAATCCAAGGTCAGAACTCCACCCCCTCATCTTCGCTGAACAATTCTCGCGTTGCAGATATCATGCAACGCGTGACTTCCACCCTGTCTGCTACACAGCGACAATCAATAAATACTCCAACTGCCATGCCAGTTACAAGCAGTCGTAGCACACCAGCACCCAGAGAAACCTCAACACGTTGCATTGTATCCAGCCCCGCATTCGGCATTGCTATCCCTCCCACTCCTCTCTGTGGTCTTGAAAACCTGCCTACCCCCATCCCTAATCCAGAAGTCCGCATGATCATTAGAAATCCACTCCAAACGCGACCTACCGAAAAGAATCAGACACAGAGGCAGTGGCAATTGCAACCGCAGGCGGTGTGTATACCTCAATCAATGGTCTCCGGCAGTCGCAGCATCCATCAATTTGGTTACTCAGACATAACGCGTCTTGTATTTGCAACGGGCAGACTCCTGTAGCTCTACATGTGGAACAGACGGCCGTTTATGAGTGCAAGTGACTTGGATACAGTAAGTTATGCAACGCAATGCGTTTCGAAAGTATTTGCTGAAGCCCCACACTGGTAGATAATAGAGACGTACTGGAACACCGCTATGCAGCAAAACAACATTTGGTCTATAGCATTTGAGGTGCGCACAAAGAAGATCTTGAAAGAGGTATGCTGAAGCAACGGCACATGTTGGATATTACACGCTCAAACTGGCACCAGGTACGCGCACAAGTCGATATGGTTAAATCCCATTTTATTCAATCAGCAAGGGACAACATAGCAGAGCAATATGATCTTCACCGGTTTGAATCTGCAGCAGAGCGTTTAGAATTCATTGATTCCCTTCTGGCAGACAATAAGTATCTTTTTCCTGTAGCGGAGCGTGTGGAAGGTGGTGTACGCGGCACAAATCCAACGCAGAGAGAGTCGAAAGCTGCTAACAAATGGCCAGCGTCCACTTTACTTCCTGGCGGAAGCAATCCTGCGGTTTATCTACATCAAATTTTATCATCGGGCGAATAACCGCAGTAAATATGCTGATGGATTTTATCATTCCATCATTGACCACAAGGACAGTCATATACCCTTGCCACTGATCATGGTTACCTTCACTCCATTGCTCCATGCTCTCCTGGAGTGGCAAAAGAACAAAGGTGTTCATCCGAAAGCTTCCAAGTCAAAGCTGAAAGCGGACAGACCTGATCGCTCGAACTACTTCAATTATAAGAATGACGGTGGTAAGCACGCTTCCTGCTGTGCTGCAACAGGTCACAAGTTGTTAACCTCACCTGGCGTTGCAGACACATATACATTCTTGATTAATACCTGGAACACACTACCGGAGAGCTACCAACAGAGGGTATATGAAAACACTCTTCCTACAGTCAAGCGTCTGATCCAGCAGGCAGAGAACCCAACACCTGCCGTGGTCATCAGTGTGGAAGCAGCGCGTGTTGACAATGCAATTCTTCTTGACTATTTGACCTCCGAAGTGGCGCTTGAGGAGCCTGAGATCGAAAGCACTGACCCAAACATCCCGATAGACAACAATTGCACGGATGATGAATTGCATTTCGGGATGCCAGGGGGCAGCGGGAATTACGAAGATGAAGGTGACGAAAGTGACGAGTGCGATGCCATCCCCACCGCCAGCCTGTAATGGCAGCCTGCAACTGAACTTGACAGATTTGACCTGGGAACCAGTGATGTTGACGAGTATGAGGACGAGGATGGCAACAATGCGGATGCGGATGCGGATGAGGAGGAAGAAGCATTGCAAGCTGATGATGGATCAACACAGAATGTGGAGAACTGAGGGCATAGTACTAGAGAGTGTGAAGATTGGACACTATATTTGAGACATGTAAAATATGATAAGGGCAAAGCAAATGCAACGGCAAGCGATGTATCCGAAGCGAAGACTGTATTGCAATAAGTGACAAAATCTCAAAGCTAAACATAAATGAGAGTGCGGCATGTGGCTATCGGCCGAAGAAAGGCATAAACATCGCCAGGCATTGTGTAAACGGCTACAGCATACCTGCAACCCCTGCGAAGAGTCTAACACACGTGTCGTTCTGATGGTGCGTATACATCACCGCATTCCAGGTGCAAAGTAAAGGAGCTAAGTATGCAACGCGACCCGTCGCCTGGGTGATAGGAAGGGTGTAATTCTCCATCAGAGGGTACAAGGTTTCGTCAGAGCCGTCAGAGCCGTCCGGAATACCCGGGTGTTTCAGATGAAAACTAGGGTTGTTGCTGATGTCATTTTCATCTCATCTTGTCATACAATGAAAATACACACTCTATCTTTCCCAACTTTTGGTCTCACTCGCTCTTTTCAAGATTTCGTGGATCCTTACAGCCAGGTAGTCTCATATCTCCTCACCATCTTCCTACGCCCCTCGAGCTCAATGTAGAAGAAACGTGAGGACAAATTTTTGCAGCGTCACCCATTGCATTGAAATCCCGATGCAAGTGTGTACCCAATGAACGCATTCCGACATATGGTCACAGTTGGCCACAACGCCATGGTGTTTGTTTAAAATAGTAGACTGACATAGCAAGAAGAAACGGCGAAACGGCAATCGGAGGGCAATATGCAATGCGACCTGTGGTATTAACGCCGGGCGCAGAGTAATCCGCCACCAGGGTGTCTCTGAAGGCTCTGACAGAGCTCGTCCACTCTGACGCAGCCATTCCACCCAGACGGAAATGATTTTTGCTGATGGATAAAGAAGGATAGGATCTACGGCCGTGAACCTAGTACTTGCTTATAAGCGATAAGTATAGTTACTTAGGGTAAAACACCCCAGTAACACTTTCTTATCATGATAGTACATCTAACTCTGAAATTATATAAGCTGAGAACTTTTTGACAATATATATAGTTAGATTTGAGGTTATTATATATTTACTGGAATATGCAATGGTAATATACTTTCACACCTTATTCTGACCCCATATAACTCTGAAATTAAGAAAATACTTCTATTGTGTAGAGGAATTGATCCCACCTTTTAATCGCAATCTGAAAGCTTCAAAACTTGAACTTGCAGACGCGCTGCCATGCCTTCGCCAAGACTTTGCCTCTGTGGCTACTGGGCGAGAAGCTTGAGGTTGCCGCTGTCATGATTCGGAAAGAGAACGGACGGCTAACACAAATGTCTTGGGACAAATACTGGCATCTATGTCCTGCCCTCTTGCATAGCAGGTACGGCAGAGTGCCAGCGTAGAGACAGTACATTCTAGTTTGCTGCTTTGTATGTGTTCCCTTCAGCTTCGTATGCCCTTCCTTCTGGCTCTTCCTCGGACAAGCACAGTCGGTGCATCAGCCGTTATTACCCATCACTCCACAAACCACCACTACCACTACCACCGTCATTAATTAAAGTCCTAATTCCAGCACCAGCACCATCACATCGTCGCCAGTAGCTCGGGAAAACTCAGTCCTACTCTCTCTCGCCAGATTGCGGTCGATTATTTACCGTACCCCACCATTGCCCCGCAACGCTTCAATTGCTTGGAGCAACCACCTCGCCGCCACCTTCACTACTATGGCTACCGCCCGAGAGCAAGTTTACTGCCACAAATGCCGGGAAGACTGGTACCGCGATGAACATGGTCTAGTTTGTCCAAACGAACAATGCGGCAGTGACTTTGTTGAAATCGTGAGCGCGCTTTTTGTTACCAAGAAGTTCATATCCTAATGTCAGTTCAGATTGAAAATAGTAATGACCCACGCAGCGGCATTCCAGAAATTTCGGACTTGGATGAGGACACTGACGATGAACACGATCGCCATCATCACGACCACCACCACCATCATCATCATCATCACCATCCTCACCCTTTATTCCCTCCATTTGGTGCTCGTTCTCAATCGCCGGGCGGTACCACGGTTATCAGAGCTGAAGGTCCAGGCTATACCTACGTTACGGCACGGACGACGTTTGGCTCTTCAAGAGGCTCTAGTCGATCGCCGGGAGGTGTGGCACCGGAGGAGGAAGTAATTGCAGATCTCTTCTCAACAATGCTACGAAATATTGTTGGTGACCAATACGCTGCGAGAAGCAGGCCGCCGGGAAACCAAGGAGCGCAAAGGTCACAAGAGGGAGGAGATAATCACCGGGAGGGACATACCGGCGAAGAGGGGGAAGATTATCATTCTCATCACCTTGCATTCGGTGGGGCAAGGTTAAACCCTCGAAATGCGGATTCGTCCCAAGCCGGTGAAGTACAGGTTCCTGACATCCATACGTAAGGTATCCCACATGGATTATATGCGTGCAAGTGCTAACAACATCCAGGTTTCTTGCGTCACTGTTTGGGCCCCCGGCGGGTGATGATCAATTCCACCCAGCTCTCGCACGAATACTCGGTATGCCTCACGGCGCTGGTGGAGACTATGTTTATTCTCAGGCAGAGCTTGATCGAATAGTCTCGCAACTCATGGAGCAGCATCAAGGAAATGCCCCCCCGCCAGCAGCAAAGGAAGATATTGAGGCATTGCCCAAGGTCAAGGTTACCGAACAAATGGTGAACGAGGGTATAGACTGTGCTGTATGCAAAGAGGACCTGGAGCTGGGCGAACAAGTGACTACGTTGCCATGCCATCACTCATACCATTTCGACTGTGTGTCGAAATGGCTGGAATCGCATGACGTTAGTACCTTATCGGATGGGCCTGGTGAACTTACTAATTCGCTGTAGACCTGCCCTATTTGTAGACACCCGATTACGCCAGAGGAGAGACGTCGGCAGACATCAACACAACCCGCAGCTCCAACCGCATCTCCAGAAGCCCCTCTTGCTAGTTTCCCGTTGCTGGGTTTATTTAGCCCAACTTCACCAGCCGGAGGTAGATGGGGGCCAATGAGCTCCAGCTCACCACGAGACGCGAACCAACCTTCCACCAGCGATACAGGAACAAGCACGGAACAGCCCAGTGCTGCTGAGCAGGGCGGGTCGAACAACCCGACAGAATCGAATCAAGCACAGAATTCGGGGAGCGGAACTGCAGGACGGAATACTTTTACGAGCCTATTTAGGAGAAGGGGGAGTTAGTTACTTATCAAAGCTAATAGTTATATTTTCTTGGTGTTACCTTCGATACTTTGATTCTTATGAACATTGTATGGATAGACCGAATTGGTTTCAGTTGATTAGGTTTTTCTTTCTGCGTGTTGTGGTATTTCCCTTTCCTTTGTTTTCTTTTGGGCTGGGTAAGGGGATGCTGGAGTGTTTTTGTTTTATTCATGCTCATGGATCATGTAGTTTCGCACAAATATTGCATCCTGTGTTTTTGGGTTGGTTGTCTGTCTTCTCGGCATGTCCCTTTAACTAGCTCTAGGGGGAGGATGTGTATTGATATCTCACATTTACCGTGTTCCGACAGTCGGCTTGTTTTTGGGCAACTTTGCCCCATAATTAAGTCTTTCTCAATTATCTACCATGTTCCCTATATCTACACTCTGCAGTCTGCACGATTAAGGAGTTCTCGCAATAGATTTGCAATAGCCCAGGATCAACACCGACAATGGTCATTTCACGATATTTATAAAATCGAAACGCTAACCATATATCTAGTTTCTAGCTCGACCATCATATATATCACACTCGTCTTCATCAGCGCAAAAAGTACCTGCGACATTCCAACCAAACCACAGACCCCTCATAGCAATTACCTCTTGAGCATCTTAACAGTGACCGTAACACCCGCACCACTAAACAGGACGAGGGTGGTCTTTAGCAGCCATGGCATAACAGCACGTTCGTTGCATCTGGTTGAGTCCCGCAAACAGTATATTACCATCAACACCTCCCCATAAGCGTTCAACACACTCAACCTCAACCTCAATCTGTTTGTACCAGTATCCGTAACAGTGTCTCCAATAACCTGACAAAAAGGAAGCGAAAAAACAAAAGTGTTACTTCTCTTTCCCCGTCTCACCCCATGTAGAAATATCAGAACTTGGAGGAAGAGAATACCCCAACTCAAGCACGTTGTCCCAGCAGGTCCGCAATACTAACGTCTAGAACGCATTATCAGCTAACGTGCTCCAGTATACAGCTCCTAGGAAACGGTTACTTACTATTATAGAGCTTCTTACGTTGTTCCTCCGAGACTCTCGGTATCAATTCCCCACAAATAGGATTTGTTTGTAATCATATTGCATTCGGCCGCGTAGCGGCCATGGCATAACCCTTACATATTTCCTCCCCGCTTCTTCCGTAACATAAAGAAACAAAAGCAAAGTCGCGAGTCCTCATCCCCCAAAAACAAACGAAAAACTGCCCCCACAAATAGGGTTCGGCATGCAACATATTCCAGGACTTTATGAGTGATGGCTCATGACCAGCTTTTTCGACCAGGAGTAACTGACTGAGGTCATTGCTCCGTACTTTCTCCGCCCCTACATCACTAGTGCGAATGCAGAGAAGTACCAGCACAAAGGAGCAGCGGTGGCGGCGGAATAATGCAAGGCGCATGTATACACTCAGGTTGCCACTCAAATTGCGGCTCAAATGGACAAATAGATATCATTTAGATATGATCTGCAAATTTGCAGACAGAGGCATATATGGTACATCAGCTACAGCAAAACTAGCAACTATAGGAGGGCAGTTAGAAAAAAGCCATGATGGTACGAAGCAAGTAATCGGTATTTAGCACAACGTGTAAAAATTCAAAGAGTCGCCCAACCCTCGTAGTCCATGACCCATTCATTACCTTCGTTACGTACCGTAGTCTCTGCATCCACCCGGCCTTCTTTCCCTTCGTTACAACCCCCACAATTCCCCTTATCGTGTCCTAGACAGTCCTTTCCATAACATACTCCCGACTATCCCCGCCGTTAGGGCGACACCGCTTACAATCGCCACACCAATTATTCCCTCTACCATTATCATCACCATTAGCACAGTCGCCTCCTCAAGATATTATCACATACCTTTCGCAACCTTATCGTCCACCAACCCTCTCAAGCACAGGGCCTGTGAATTCTCCGGCTCATTCTCCAACAAGATTTCATTATACTTTCTCGACTCTGCATAGTTGCCGAGGCGGTAGTGTCCGAGCGCCAAGTAATAGAGACATTCTCGACGGCGCTCGATGTGTTCGCGAAAGATATCAGTGAGCAGGCGCACCCCAAGCTGCTGTTCCGTGCGCCGGTTGCTCTTGATCAACCCCCACGCATAGTTGAACTTTGTTTGCACGCCCACAAAACCGCCTTCGGATTCGTATTGCTTGCGAAGCACGGCGAGTTCGGAGTCTTTGAGAGGACTGAGAGATGTTAGCTATGTGGCGGCGATGCCGAGAGAATGCGTGGGAACCTTTCGGCGTCGACGGCGTCTGCGAGATGTTAGCCGGGATGCTGGAGAGGGGGAGAGGGACACACAAGGGAGGCTAGGGGATGCCATGGCAAAGAGATGGGTCCTGAGACGAGGTGTTTGTGAAAAGCCGGAGATGATGCGGTGGTAGTTGGTAACTTAGTATGGTTAGTAATGGTGGTGGCTGCGAGTTGAGGGTTACGTCGTCGTCACATGCTGGCAGGGCGCAGGTATAATCGGTTGTTGTAGCAACCCCATGTCGCAAACTCTCAGAAATCAACATCTCTATCCCATCTCCATCCCATCTCCATACTCATCCCCATCTCCATCTCACAACAGTCAATCATCTCGCGGACAAACCAATCTACAAGCCACAAATTAGACCCAAATACCTATAAATGAGCATGGTTCTACTCGACGAAGACCCCCACAAGCTCCTCGCCTCAGTCCAAGAAAACTTCGGCATCGATGGCGACATGGCGACCATAACGCGCATCACAGACCAACGACGATGCCTCCGTGACGACCGCACAAAGAAGCACGAACAGCAGCAGCAGCATCTGCGCACACTAGCCCGCAAACTCAATCTCGCGCGGCAAAGCTACACGGACACACAGGCGGACCACGAAGCCAAACAACACAGCAACAATATGATGGGGTTGGACCGCACAAAATTTGCGCTCGCAAAGAATGTGAACGACTTGGAGAGCAATGTGCATGCCCTCGAGGGCCACCTTGCAAAGCTTAAAGAGGAACTAGAGAATTTACAGAACGATGATCCGATGGAAAGAGCCGTGCTGGAAGCAGCGGACGATGGCACCACGTTTGTTCCCCGGTTTGGATTGCAAGATGGGAGTGATACTGATAGTGGCGGCGGTGGGAACAGATTGAAATTACGAGTTTTCAGGGGTCTCGGAATCGAATTGCAAGACGATGGCGCTGGAGTGTTCAAGAAGGCTGTGGTTAGGAATCGCGCGACAGGCGACTTCAACATTGTCAATATCGAGGGGAAATTTTCGTCGTACTTTTACGCAAACTATTTCTGGGGCCTTCTCCAATCCGGCTGCGATAGATGAACGCTATGATTTCTGTCGGAGCTGCTGGTATAAGAGTGGATAAGGGGCTAGGGTTGGATTTTGTTAGGAAACTGGGTTGTAGTTGATATTTTAGATTCAAGATTCAAGGTTGCGAGTTCGGAGTATCTATGGCGTCTATTCGGTTCGTTATACAATTAATTTGCTTATTGCGAGGGTATCAGTGTTGCAATTGTGACCAGTATAAATTCCACTATTTTGAATGTAATGGGCATGATAAGTAAGCCCAGGGATATACGAGATATATACTTGTACACATTCATCCAACAGGTACCGACGTTTCGTATGTGCAAGTTCGCTTTAGCCTGATCTACTCCTCTCTTTTTGACCATATGTTTCTAGTGTCTCCCCCCACTCCTCGCTATTCCACCGCAGACCGCCTCCGCCTCGCCTCTCGTCCGTCTCGGTCCACCTGTCTATGTAATCCAGCTCGGCTAGATGACGCATTGTGGGTCTTCCATGCGGACAATTCCAAGGTTTATCCAACTCGCCCTTCACAACGGATAATCTCAGCAGCGTCTCTGAGAAGAAAATTTATGGCGACTCACCATATGCCTGACAATCTTCTCCATCGCTTTGATTGGCAATGCTTTCCCTACCATGACACTCTTTCTGCAAGCGCGCATCGCAAACATAGATCTAACCTTGGAGCACCGGAGATGATTCGTGCCTGAGCCCTGGTATTGGTGGATAAGGTGTATCAATTCCTCCAAATCTACTTTCGTTAGTTTCATTGACACCATTTTAGAGGTTTAATCAGTTTACCTTCGACACCAAACATTGTCTCCCGGCTCATGGGTAAGCTTATCAGTTTACACCGGCGTCCTGTTGGCATCTCCGGATCCACCTCTATTATAAACCCATTCCTCTTGAAGACGTCTAGGTTGTCCATCACTGTGATTTCATCCATCGCCATCAAGTCTAACACCCGAGGCACCACGAGTGGCTGGTTTTGGACCACAGTCGTTGCTTGTAGTGTCTCAAAATTATACTTTTCGTCCGATGCATGCTGGTCGATGACGAAGAGTTCATTCTCTCGCGTAGTAAGTATAAAGCCTTTATTGAATTGTCCATGTACTCTCATCTTAAAGAAATCCTCCTTAGTGACGGTAAGAGTTAACCGCTGCTCTGCTTCATCATCTTGTGAATTGAGGGGATCGCCTGGCCCGCTACCTACGGTAGCGAAGGAGCGTGGAGTTGCGACTTTGCAATATTGTTGAGCTAATTCTTGGATCTGCTCTAGTGATGTCTGTGCAACCCAAACTAATCCGTTGGTTGTGACGGTGCGTGAATCATTGAAGAGGCGTAGGTTGCGTTCTAGAAGCTTGCCGATTGATTCGGTTATTTTATACGCTTCTGCTTCTTTCAGGCGTCGAGCCGCTCGGGCTGCTACTCGCTGTTCTGTTTCCGCTTCTGCTTCAGGGATGTATTCTTCGTCGTTGTCCTCTTTAGGTGGTTCGGGACTGAGTGATCGGTCCAGTGGAATGTCCTCCTCGCCGTCTCGATCTTCCTCACTTTCACTGTCCTCATCTGTGTATGGCCTAGGGAGGAAGAGCGGCTGGTTATCTAGCTTATCGTTGGCTGGCGCCTCAGTGTTGTCTTCTCCCTCCAGGCCCTCTCTGCCTGTATCTCCTTGTTGAACCATATCCATATCAGGTAACAGGACATCTTCTTCTAGTTCATCAACCTTCACTAGTGCGCTCCTCCGTTTCGGTATATCAATGCGATAATAGACGTCATCATCTTCATCCTCATCCTCATCTACAATTCTTGACTTCTCTGTTCGCTTTCTCCGCTCATGCCCCGGGTATTGATCTTTATTTGAAGTCTGCGTTCCGGGAGCCAAAAATTTACTGAGAGCACTGACAACCCCACTCGGCTTGATCCCATCTTCCTTTGCACTTTCATCTTCGACTCTTCTCTTCTTGCGAAGTGTCTCTCCCGGTTCCATACCAGTAGTGACCGGAGCCCTGTCTCCAATGGTAATGGTGGCAGATGCATCCTTCCTCTTTGGCATACGCGATGGTGGGGGGTGCAAATTTGCTAGGGGCTTCGTCGGGAGTATTCCATCCATAGATAAATCTTCCGCCGGGTCTTCTTCCTGTTCTGGAGAATTGTCTTCAATATTTGACAACATCTCATCCACTATAGATGAAGTGAATGATCCTGCTCCTCCAGCCTTACTGGCATTCTCACTCCCCGCAACAGCGCTGGGCACCGTAAATGGCAATGTGGCGTTCTTCGCAAATCTTGATAGTCCGTTCGAAAGATCATACTTCGGCGCTTCCTTGCTTCGCTGAGCAGGTTTTTGGAGGACAGCCTCGACAACCTCTTCATCAATATGAGGCGTTCGTGATCTCGAGGTGGGTATCAGGGTGCTTGGTAAATCGCTGTCCTCCCCTGCTTTTATCCATTTGCCACGATGTCCTCTGAGAGGTAACGAGCCTGTGGCAGCCGGAAAAGAGAATAAACTGGTTTGTTTGTAGCTGGGAAACTTGGGCACAGCCCCCAGTTGGTTAATGGGGACAGTCTGCTCGTGATTCTCAAATAACTCGGTCAAGGAACTCTAAGGACTATTAGTAGCGTTTGTTATAGAGAGAAAAATGACTGCATACCTTTAGATTCTCTAAGAGATCGGCCTGATCGTGGAGCAATATGGTCCGCTTATCGGGAGACACATTCACATCATATGAGTCTGTACTTGATCAGTCCTATGGGATTTGCAAATGGTAGTCCTGCATGCTTACTAGTATCTAATAGCAAGTCGGCAAATATGAAGGGTGACTGGGTGACATTGAAGCCCTTGTATACTTCGTTGAAAGCTTTTGTAATCTTCCGGGGATTAGTTGACGCCCAGACTTTGATGGGGTGGGATTACATGAGGGAGCACACAAGGCCTTCCGTTGACAAAAAACATCTGTCTATCTGGGGCACTTCTACCTTCACCTACCACAGGCCGAGATATATGCCCGACTATCTTGACCTCTCGGCTCCTGTATTCTGGTAAGTGTGAACTATCAGTTTCCGAACTGCTGGGGGATCATACTCTGGGCTCTGCGCGATGGGTTGGGTCAAGGATGGCGGCTTCTTCGCCGGATGCATTTCAAATTGAAGATCGAGCTGCACTAATGTAGCCAGCGTTTTGGAGCCAAAAACATTCGATATGTTCTCCCGAGTTGTGGGATTTCCTTTGGTTGCAAATGCGGGGGTTCTCTTTCTTCATAGTCGACGACCATTAGCACATGTGGAAAGTGGTGGATAGCAATACGTCGCACCCTTTTGGTGGCTGATTGAATACTGAAAACTTAACTCCTACACAAATGCTTGCATATGCCTGGAGAAGGCCCAGAGCTTTTGAATAGTCTCTTCTGATGTTTCTCTCTAGTTCTCGGCGCCGCACTGGCAAATTCTTAAATAGATTTCCTACACAAACAGTTGTTCCTTTTGATGCTGCAACCATAGTCTTGAACTTGAGCTGTCCAGAACTCTCAAACTCCAGCTTACTTCCCTTTGGAGCTTCAGAAGCTGTGGCAGTGATGATGTAGAAGTCGGACAAAGAGCATAGAGAAGAGATCGCTTCTCCGCGGAAGCCGAAGGTTGTTACTGATTCGAGATCGGCATAGGTCCTCAACTTCGACGTATGGTGCTTGAGCGCTGTGGTCATCTTCATCAGCAAATGCCGTCCACCGTTGCTTGGAGCCATACCAATGCTTTCATAATTGTCGGAAGAGATTCCATCACCATTGTCAATCACTTCAAGACTCTCCAGACCATAATTCTTGAATCGAACCTCGATAGACGTCGCATGCGCGTCCAGCGCATTCTCCACCAACTCTTTGACAGCTGAATTTAACCCATCGTTTATAACCTGACCTGACTGAAGATGATGGATCTGAACAGCAGAATCAGTAAGGCTGGCCGCATATGAGTGAGTATTGGAATGGGATGAGTATACCGAACGGCCATCAATTGGTTGTATCAGAGTTGACATTTGCTTGGTATATCACTTAACGCGTCCCACCGAACGCGCACAGGACGTCATTAACGTCTGTTTGTTTACCCGGCACCTAGTGAAGCCTTATGCGCTACCGTCAGCGAAACCAAAAGCGAGCTCCAGCTAGCTTTTAGCTCTCTAAGCTACTCTACTACTACCCCTTCCTTAACTACATTTCCATTACTACCTTAGCTTCCTTCATTTCAAACAAACAAACATCGAAAAAGACTATGGCTCCTATCCAGCAAAGTCAGATTCCCACCGTAGCCTTTCTCTACGCTACAAAGAAACTCGTACCTGCTGCAGGACAGCCCCTCTATGCCGCTTCAAACATTTTCAGCACAGCCGTGGGCCTCATCCGGACCGACATCACGACTCTTGAGCTGAAAAACGGAGCTATCGTCAACGCTGCCAACAAGCGACTCCTCGGAGGTGGGGGCGTCGACGGTGCAATACACCGTGCTGCAGGCTTTGGTTTGCTTAACGAATGTCGAACATTGGGTGGTGCACAAACAGGAGAGTCTAAGATCACCAATGCATACAACTTACCATGCAAGAAGGTTATTCATACAGTGGGGCCAGTTTACAGCTTGGAGGAAAAGGCCCAAGAGCTTTTGGTGCATCCTTGAATACTCTGGACGATCATCTCCCTGCATAGCTAATTTCTCGAGTGTAGACTTCTTGTTATGAAAGCTCTCTGAAGCTCGCGGTAGAGAACGGACTCAATGCGATTGCATTCTCGGCTGTCTCCACTGGTATTTATGGTTACCCTAGTGCAAAGGCTGCACGCACTGCCCTGAAGACTGTAAGGAAGTTCTTGGAGACGGACGATGGAAAGAAGCTGGACTTAGTCGTCTTCTGCAACTTTGAGAAGAAGGATGAAGATGCATACCACGAGCTTATCCCGTAAGACAAATGCCTCCCCACAACTTGAAGACTGTCGGTAGTGTTAACCCTTTACAGCCTTTATTTTCCGCCTGTTGAAGAGTCTAGAACCAACGACACTTCTGAAAAGGCAGCTAAAGTCGAAGTCAAAGCAGAAGTAGATGCTGAACCCGAAGCTGTAGCAAATGCCGAACCCGAAGCCGAGGGAGAAGCTGAACCCGAAGCCATAGCAAAAGCTGAACCCGAAGCCCAAACAGAAGCTGAACTTGAACCCAAAGCGGAGCCCATTGCACCAAAGGATAATACCGAGAAAGCTGAGAGCACTGCTTCGGACGAGGCCAAAGCCGACGAAGGTGATGGTGAATGGGTCAGGGTATAACAAGGGCATTGGCATGCATACATAACGACTTGTTCCTATGAAGCAGAAACTATGGGGGGTGGGCGTTCGGAACTTGATGTCTTTTAGCCGGCAGTATTTTGATGAGGAGATCCCTTGAATTCAACCGGAAACCTCTACTCTATTAAGATTGTCACCGATGAAACTTTAATAACGAGTGATATCCATGATAGAGACTTTACGTCATTTCAAATCTGCGGCAAACTCCGTCTGCAACGAGCCTCACAGACCCTGTCTCCAAGTGTTGATCAAACTTTATTCGCCCAAAATGCCACCACGATTACATCTCTCTCGAATTCGACAAGTTCCTCTCGCTCGCTTCGGTAGCTACGTTGTCACTTTCGTGGTCTGGTTCCCAGCCTATATCTTCTTTGCCGACTATGTTTACTCCCTGGAACGCGTAACGGGGCGTTCCATGTCGCCCAATTTTTGTCCAGACCCTACCTCAAAGGACTACATTCTTGCAAAGCACTGGAATGCTACTAAAGACCTACAGCGCGGACAGGTCGTCATGTTTCGGTACTCCTTATCCTCGCCACAAGCATTTCAACGTGCTGACAACATACAGCTCTCCTGTTGACCCTGAACGACTGGTGGTGAAACGAATCATTGGCCTCGAAGGCGATATCGTCCGCACGCGGCATCCGTTTCCCCAGAATCTAGTGGCGGTGCCAAAAGGGCAATTATGGGTGGAAGGAGACGAGGCGTTTCACAGCTTGGATAGCAACTCGTACGGGCCGATACCAATTGCTTTGGTTACTGCGAAGGTCACACATATTGTGTTTCCGTTTACGAGGATAGGGAGGGTATTGCAGAAGGAGAGTCTATCAAGGCGGGACGCCCTTGTGAGGAGGGCAGACCCTGCTCGTGTAGACTTGATTGGACTCTAGCACTCTAGCAAGTGTAGAGCATATATGCACTGGCCAACGTCAGCAGCAGAGAACGTAAATCTCATCATTTTTGGTACTGGTCAGCGCTAGAAGACTGCTGTGTTGCACAAATCTTGCTCTCGACAGCGGGTGATTATGTTCTATTACAGTCTTACATGAAGCAAGTACCTGACTCCGCCACTCCTTATCAAGAATCAAAGCTATCCCCGAGAATGAACAAATGTGTGCTAAAAGTTGGCCGAACTCGCCTTCGGCTCCTTCGGACATGTGCAAACTCGCCATACCCTAGCGTCGGCCGGGCAAATTTTCGTAGGGATACCTAGAAGCCACACTAGCCCATGTCATCCACTGACTTAGAGCCGCCAGACAAGGCCCTACAAAGCACCCTACCCCGTCCCAGCCACTATGGCCAGCCATGATGAGGCGGAGGAACTTGCTAAAGCCATGGATTCCGGGAATAGGATTAGAAGTAGGGTCAAAAACTATTACCGCGAATTGTGTAAAACACAACAGAATCGAGCAGGACCTCTAGCAAGCACCCAGTGATATGAAGAAATGAGGTGTTACGTATTCGGTGCACGAATAAGTACCCGGCCGTATATACCGATAGCCGGTGTTTACACGGGCTTATGTATATATCTCAAGCGTAGGAGTCACTTCGTCATTTCGATCAACAGGAATAGCGCTCATTTCCGGACCATAAATCCATCTAGAGACCACTCTAGCCTAAGGCGAAGATAACTGAACGTCGACAGGAGACGGCAAATCGAAGGTTAGGGTTGTTACAGTTAGAGTTTCCCATCATCCGTCCCTTCACACAGTGCTAATCACTAATTATTTATGCAATTTAATACCTGAAGCACTTCTCGCTAAATTGGGCAAGTAGCGATACGTCGTGTTGTGAGAGCATCGCACATACGAGCATTAATCTCTATATTTTTCTAGCGTTCACGCACCGTGCCTCCTCTGCTTCGCCGGAATGGCCGACAAACCCGCATAAGGCAGAGCGGTTCGGACGAGCTTCACCACGCCTCAAGTGAGCTTATCAGACCGATCCGCGTCAGCCTGGGCGGCTAGAAGTCGCCTCACCGGATTCAACGGAGAAATACGGTAAGTATTTTGATTCAATGGACCGTTTGGATGGGGAAGCGTGAAACCACTGTTCACGCCACCGGAGCAATGTTAAAATCGGCAGATTGAAGGTGAGACGTCAAGCTTTAGATACTTGAGTCTATGGGGGCGAGTGCTTAGCTGTGATTACTTGACAGGGAAGTGTTGCTGGAGGGAACCATTCTCTCACTGTGTCCATAGTGCCATAGTTTGGTGGGTAGGGACTCTGGCGTGATAAATAAGGCAATTATATGCTCAGTACTTACAGCATAAAGCCCGGAAATTAAGTAGAAGATATCATGGCCATACCTATAGCTACGATACTATCTGAAGAATAACCATATAGCCAGTTCACTACCGTACCGAGGCCTTCAGGGCTCGGAATTGCTGTGATTCAAAGTACTAGAGTGCATATGCAACTACCGGTATAGTACTCTATCAATAAACAGGGTTTTTTGTTATACTCCAAGTAGTATATAAAAAAAGCAATCATCAGTCCAGCCACAGAGGCTGGCAACAGCATATCACGTGACTTTGGGTACGAGACAAATTGTGCGGCGCACAACTGCCTAGGGAACACGACACTTCGTTCCTATATTAGCCCCGCTCACAGGCTTGCGCGGCTAGAGTTTCTGCTTACCAGAATGGATAGAAATAAAACTACCCACCGGCTGGTGACACAGTAGGAATTTTTCCGCTGCAGTCGGCCACGTAATCCTTCAAAATCGATTAATCCACGCGTCTCAAGGTGAAACAAAGACGCGCTTCTACCCGATTTTCATTTACTCAAAGGGCTAACAATATGAAAACCGCCGGACTAGGATTACTGATGGCACCATCGAAATAGCGGAGCAAAACCTATCTCGATCTAGTGAGCTTGATTTCTTCCTTTTATTGCCCTAACCCACTTATTCTTTACATTCTCCAATATATTGGCCAGTTCGGATCTACGGCAGGCAGGCAGGCAGGCAGGCAGGCGACGACGACAACGAACGAGATAACGTTTTCAGCCCTTCCTTCCCTGCAGAAGTATTTAAATACAGCACAGCCCGCGGGATCGGCTCGTGCTTTTTTCTTTCTTCGTTCAACTTATATGCGGCGCCAACAACGGCTTTTCTCGAGAGATATATCAATCACCTTTCCCCAACCTTTCCCTGACGGAGAGTCATGGAGAAGCTTCATTTCTGGAAGGACGGCAGCTATGGAAGCATCCCATTGTCACGGTTGACGACAAAACGAGTGGCAGTTCGGACCTTATGTTTACTAGCACTCTTTGTATTAATATACCATGTTTTTACGAGTATCGAGTTGCGGGAATCCATAACCTCTGTCGGCGGAAAAGTAATATCTAGTTCTGGGGAATTCATCGGCTCGACCAACAACGGCAAAGTAACACCCAGTCTTGAGAAGGAAGTTCATCAACCGACTTCCACCAAAGAATCGAAGCCTAAATCGAAGCCCAAATCGAACCCTGATCAATCGAATCCAAAGGTCACAATAGGGAAGGAGAAGGCTACATTGCTTATGCTTGTGAGGCATGTTTTGTGCCTGCCTCGATGTCTTTAAGTGCATTCTCTGACAGCCCTTTAGGAATCGAGAGATGCAAAAAGCGTTGGGTTCTATGCGTATGGTTGAAGATCGCTTCAATCGGCACTACAAGTATCCGTGGACCTTCATGAACGATAAACCATTTACAAATGACGTATGTACATCTTCCGCTACGATGAAGGGATAGAGGTTGACTGTCGATTTAGTTCATAAACTACACCACGGGTATGGCAAGCGGTCCGGTCGAATACGTACAAATTCCAAAGGAGCATTGGAGTATCCCGGAAACTCTCAATAAAACTCGCATCGACAACGGAATGAAAAAGCTCAAGAAGGAAGGCGTAATATACGGCGGTTCACTCTCATACAGACATATGTGCCGCTTCAATTCTGGATTCTTTTTCCGGCAGGAAGCTCTAAAGAAATACGACTGGTATTGGAGAGTGGAACCGGATATCGAGATTTACTGCGATATTCCATACGACCCCTTCACTTTCATGCGCGAAAACAACAAGGTATATGGATGGGTCATTGCCATGTACGAATTCCTCAGCACCATCCCCACACTCTTCGACCATACCAAGGAGTTTGTTGAGAAGAATCCCGAATTTCTCTCTGAGGATAACTCATTGAACTGGATTGTTGACAATGCAAACGTATCTAAAGCTTTTGTCGAGAAAAAGATTACTGGCAATTACAACCTCTGCCACTTTTGGAGCAACTTCGAGATTGCAAACTTGAACTTTTTCCGAAGCCCCGCATATCAGAAGTACTTTGATTACCTAGACACAGCAGGGGGCTTTTTCTATGAGCGTTGGGGAGATGCCCCGGTTCATTCACTCGCACTTGCTTTGTTATTGCCGGTAAGATTGGTCTTTCGATATTACCTTAAACTTATTGCTTACAATAATACAGAAGACCAAAATCCATCACTTTTCAGATTTTGGCTATAACCACAGTCCGGCCGCTCGGTGCCCTCAGGATGATGAAAGCCATCTTAGTGGGCGGTGTTATTGCGACCGCAGCCGAAACTTTGATTTGAATAGCTACAGCTGCGCTCCTCGGTGGTTCAATCTGAATGGCGCTGGAATTGGCGCCCCAAAACTTCCTCAGGTCCAGGTTCCGCCCAAACCTGCCGCCTAAGGTCCTCATCCTATATTCCTCCGCTCGACTTCCGCGGCTGCCGTATCTTCGACCTCTTTTTTTGTTTCATGGTTGTATTATTAATAGGTTTAAGTTGACGGCGTTTATATCTGGCGTGGGTTTTGTATTTAGCTTTTGGATACCTATATCTTCATGTTCATAAGCATGTATGAATAGATGGATGATGAACATAGATGGCTGGAAAACATGGTGTACATAATGTGTATTCGAGGGTATGCAATATAGAATGGGCTACCGGTAAAGTAATCAAGCTTTTCCAAGTCAATAATAAGCCTCATTTCGAATCGTCAACCCATGTCCATTAAGGGATTCGACTACATACCGTGGTATATATTGCGTAACCGCTGCGACGGTCTCGCCGCTAGAGGGCGCGCGGACATGAAAGGCTTTGTGCATAATTTGTTGGGTGACACTGGCTGGACAAGTGAGGGGAAAAAACTAATAGCGATAGCTTCGGTGATAACAGAAGTGCCGAGTGAGATACCGTGCGATACCCAATGCGGGCAGAACACAAGCCCACCTACCATATCTGTCGACTCTACCATACAAGGCAAAGAGAGCAAAAAAAGGCATACCTACGCAGATGTTGATCCGCAGCGGCAAACGACACAATCGAGCGTCATCGTTGTCGTCGTCCTGGGACGGGAACACCAACGTGATGGGATGGACGCGTGTTTGGTTTTTGGCCACCAGAGGGGAAGGAAAGATGGGGGGGCGAAGCGGGGGAAGCGGGAGTACTCTACCATTCAACTGGAAGATCTGCCCATAAACTCATAAACTTCAAACGCCAGATCTGCCGGGGAAATTCCTGAAACCGGGTGGGAAGACACATACTGCATTACGAGAGTAATACCGCCTCGGCAAGGCTTCTTTCTCCAGGTCTGCTTTAGTACCGGAAATGATCAGTGGTTGAAACTTCACCAGGGAGGTATGGAGCATCATGAATGAGAGAGACTGCAGCTTTCAGTACCAAATCCTTACCGCAGGTATGCGAGAATTTTTGTACTCTACACTTTCAGCACCGAGACATGTCCCCCCCAGAAGAGGCTGGGGACATACTCTACCTCCCAACAGCGGATAGAGAGGGAAGGGTCACCATGCAAGGCTTGCAGCACAAATGGCAACACCCTCCCCTCCGTCAATAAATGCGGTGGGTATAGAGTATAATCCCATAGACAATCTTAAAGACCCATTCGCTACTGCATTCTCTGCATGCGATTTCTTCGGCTCTTCCGTGGCTGATTTTTTGTTATCTGTTTTTATTGATTTTGACCATCTTGTACTATATCGCTTGGAGCTCCTGGTCCACAATCCGTCATTTGTTTGATTCGAGAGCCCACTGCCGAAGAAGATCCACGAGAAAGCAAAGAGTTAGAAGGAGACACAAATTACGGCTTGACTCATACCCCACTGGGAACCTGTAACGCCCTATTCCACCCTCCTATTCAAAGCACGCAGGCGACATTGTACGGACTAGGGACGGAAAGAAAAGTGTCGATTGCCTAACGAAAGACCTCAAAGTTTCCTTTCAAAAAAATGTATAACGCTCTTTAGATCCCCGAAAAACACAAGCATCACCGTTCTATCAACCTACGATCCTTCTTATCATCCTACACTACCCCCGTGTCCCTTTCCCTTCGACAATAAACCACAACATCACCTTGTCTTCTCCAATCATCATGCCAATGGCTGTTAAACCCTTTCCAACACACCTCATACCCATCTCCCCAAATATTCCCTAACGACTCAAAAGCTACCAACCGCTCCGGCCACGCGTACCTCTTCCTCTCGCCAATATATCTCTCCACAAACGCTCGGGGATTTTTATAAAACTCATCCGCCTCATCCACATACGCCGCTCTCTGTTCCGTCGGCAGATCCAAAGGGGGCTCGCAGGTAAGCGCCCACATTTCCTTGTCTGCATCCGTAGTCTTCATAGAGCTTCTCCATGGCGTCGAGTGACATGGCATTAAGAACCCCACACTTTTCCACTCAGAACTGGTGTTGCCCAGGTGCTCTATGACGTCGACAACCCCGCGCTGGTGCACGAGCGACGTATAATAAGCAATGGGGAGATTGAGGAGGATCATACCCGCCAAGATACGGTTCTTGGTTTTTGTACTCCATCTCAGGTCCTGTAGTGTCTTGGCCGAGAGTACGTGGAGCATTGGGAGGAGAGGGTATAAGAATCGTACTTCTTTGTGTGCGATAGTTGAATACATGCCTATGACCCCCAACACCGTTATGGCGAGCTGGAAAGCTGGAGAGTAAGTGCTTAGTGTGCGGGTGGACGTATAGAGGGCGTAGAGCGCCATTGGTAGGAATGAAGTTAGAAGTAGGGGTAGTCCCTGCGATAGATAATAGTGCCAGTCATTACGTCCGTAAAAGACCGAGAGCGAGTGGAGAACATTGAACTTCAAGAAAGTAAAGGGTGGGAAGGTCCATTCGCCGTAGTATGCATTGTCCAAGAGAGCATTGGCCAGAAACACAGTAGCTCTACATATCGCCCCATGTCAGCACAGTAACCCGGAGTTCTCATAGTGAAAGATATCATACCCAATCCAAGTCGCCTCTGCAACCAATACCGCCCTCTTCGATCCACAATTCCACAACGCAAACGCGCCCAAAAAGCCCCATATCATGATATTTGTTGGCCTGAGAACACAAGCAATAGCAGCCATCAATAACGACAACCTCAGTTCGCTATAACCCTTCATATCAGCATTCTCCCCATCTTGCAATCATCGATTTGTAGAAACCCACCCTCTCTCCGTTCTCTGCCCACCCCTGTCTCCCGTCGCCCAAGTCCAAGGCCAAACACTCAACGCGACCGCAGTAACTACAGTCTCTAGACTATTCGCGAATGTCCTGACACCACAGAACCACTGCCAAGCGCTCCCGAGACTGATACACAGACTAATCCACCCAACGTCACTTCCCCACAGCCTTCCTGCAAGTCTTGCCGTGGCCCAGTCTCCCATCGCAGCAAACAGAGCTTGTAATATCCTCGGGGCAATCACCATCACTTCCGCCTGCTGCGACGGAGCAATATAGAGAACGTTGCATACGTAGGCGATGGCTTTGTACAAGCCGGCAAAGATCATGGGATGAGTGACGGAACGGAGGCCATGACGCCATTCCTATAACCAATGAGCCCGTCGTTAGCAACCGGGCGGGGAGGTGAGATGAATATAGGGGAGATATACCCAAGTAAGCCAACCTTCGCCAAAGGCAAGATTCCATGCTGGCTCGAGAGATTGAAAGTACTCGTCCGGTTGAAAAAAGGTACGGACGGACACGGCATTGAGAATCCTCAACGAGATCAAGGAGAGGAAGATGGTAGAGTGGATGGAAAAGACGGCGAGCTGGCGAGCTGGCCGAGAGCGAGAGCGAGCCGGCGGAGAAGGTGAAGACGGGGGTGAAGGCGACATTATTATATATTATCGGAGGATATCCATTTCGACGGGAAGGGAGAGAGGTCGGTGCCAGCAAGGAGTACGGATTAACTCTGAGGAGCTGTGCGGCTCAATTTGCTAACCACGTCTGGCTCTAGTTGCTCGGGTGGAATAGGGTCCGTAATTAAATGCCCTCGTAGTCACTCGACTCCAAATGGTGATTGCTATAGATACGTCCTAGGCTAACTGGTTTCTACGCCTTGAGTACTCAACGCATCATTCGAACCGTCCTTTCTTCCCAAGCTGCTAGCCTGATCTGTGCTTTTTCAGACAAGCTGGGCCGAGCCCAGTCTTGCAAACAGCCAGATCCGGCCAGCCAGAGAGCGAAACACTGGGATCACTCACATACTGAGGCGCTAGGCCAATCGATACGCTAGGTAGAATGACAATTTAGCGATTCTTACAAGTATTTGATGCTATGCTATACTGGGCAGAGAGCAAAAGTAACAAAGAGCTTGGTAGAGAAGTGGCAAAAAGAGAGGAAGGGTGGTTACAGTGTTGCCCTTGCCTCCCTGGGAGTCTTTGGCACTTGACCATCCTATGCACTCGACACCGAAAGAGTTGTGACGGAAGTGACTTAGCATATAAATCTTATATACCCCCAAATTTCGGGCATACGAATCCGTATTAAAGTTGCAGACCGTAATTCATCGAAAGCATTGATGCCGCGAGTATGTACAGTCGGGGTATCCGTACAGTACAGCCCAACTCCCAAAATGCCCCAAACATGGCCGCCCTCTTCATAGGTATCCATCCATTACACAAGAGCCTCTCCCCTCCTACTTGCTAGCGACCATATTCTCTAGAATCGCTCCCCCCTCTCCAAAAAGCTCCCTGCTGACCTAAAATATACTCCATATTCCAAAACGAACCATAGCTAAGAAATCGAACGGTAACAAGGATCGACCAGGATTACATGGAAATATTTGTGCAAAAATTGATACGCTATCATGAAGCCCGGAGGGGTAGACGTTCTTTGAATGTAAGATAGCAATCATCCTAATATAAATAGTATCAATATGGGGCATTAAAACATAAAAGCGGTGTGATTGCTCACCTGCGGGAAAATTGTAGCAAACACTTTAATCTCCTCCGACAAGGGTGTTGGATGGTGCTCCCAGTCGAGGAACATGGAAGCCTTGCCAATCATGGACATAAAATTCATTATAGCATACTAAAGACCGTCAGTAAGCTTCTTCCATTCGAAAGCCATGCAATCAAGCTGCATCTGTTCACGGAACACCCACATGCTGTCCCAAGCAAAGATGTGGTCCGGCTCCAAAAACCAACCAATTTTTGGTGGCTGCTTCCGCCTCACCACCATCAAGCCAGCGATCGGGTTTGAAGCTCTCTGGATCAATGTAGACTTCAGGATCGTGAAGAGCTGGATAAGTGGTGGGGATGATCATGGCGCCCTTAGGAACTCTGTACTCGGGGGTGACGTTGAAGCTTTTCTTAACCTCGTAGGGGACCATAAGGACGGGTGGACGGTATCGTAACTGCTCCTTAATAACTGCACGGGTGTAGACCATTTTGTCAACCATATCAATGTCTAGGCGCTTGTATGGATCACCATCTCTGACTCGAAGTTGCTCCTCACGGACTTTAGCCAAAATGTCGGGCCTATCTGCAAGGATCTGGAACTGCCAGGTAGAGGCGCTGGACGAGGCATCTTGAGAAGCGAAAAGGAAGGTAAAAATCGTCATTGAGATTTCTATATCAGAAAACTCCCGAACATCGATTGGCTTTGGTCCGACACGCTCATCTTTCTCGGCCTGACTCAGTTTGCGATACTCTCGGGAGTCAATCATGGACTTAATCCAGAAATCCATGGTACACTTTGGCTCATCACCGGCTTCCATAGCCTCCTTAGACAACCTGGCGCAACGTGCAAATTCATCCAAAACGTAGTCTGCGCACTTCTTTCCGTACCAAGCCTTAGTGAATGGAATAATGATGGGGAAGTTGACGAGTTCGAGAGCAGCAGTGATCTTGTAATAGTTCTCGGCGATATCGGCAACGGCTTCATCGGTGATATATTGTCCGCAAAACGTCCTCAAGGAAACAGCACAATTGATATCACGGAATTCGCCCATAAATTGTCTTGGCTTGCAGTCCTTGGAGAGCTCAAGCCACCGCTTAAAGTATTGATCGTAAATTTCCTCCTGCTTCGGCAGATACATAGCAAGGGACTTGCGGTTGAAAAGTCCGTTCAGGCCTTTGCGATAATCGACATGTTGTCTTCCATCCAGGAACACCCAGTTGGTGGGGCGAAGGATTTTCTTCGCGACGTCCACAACGCAGGGATTGACATACATCGGAGAGTTAAAGACCTTGCGTGCCAGATCTCTCGTAGAGGCGATTACAACGAATCTAAAGAGATTGTTAAGGCTAGATCCCTGCAATCAGAGACTATGGGAATCATACTTGTGGAAAACCGATACACAGCTCAGCGGGCCGCTTTGCCATTTAGCCACATATTGCGAGAATTTTGGATCCACAGACTCCATGAATGGACCCATAAAGGGAATTTTGAACGCGGGACCTGCGATACTGCCTTTGTTCCATATGTACTTCACTGGACGGTTGCGAACGATCGAAAGTCAGCCATTTAAGGTTCTCACAAACGCGGTATGGGTAAGCTTCGTACCTTGATCGTAAGTTATCGATAGCACTAGGATTGTGAGCACAATCTGCCAGATATTGATGCCCTCCAGGGTCTTGCCGACCACGCCAACTCCGCCGACAAACGCTTGACCTCCGGACTCTACTGCAGAGGCGGCGGGTGGGGGGTTGTATGCCGACGAGTCCATCGATGCCTTCTCACTTATTCACCAAAGGCGTGTTATGTGTACAAGTTGACGGGAAGAAACGGATTTGAGAGGTGTGACGTCGCCCACAAAGTTGTATGAATGCTGAGGATGCAAGGCAGAGGAAGGGTGGTGTGGGAGGGGGGTTGGTGAAATGAAGGCTAGGATGCCAGTTCAGGGGTTATAAGGCGACCCGTGCGCTGCGATAGCAGGTGGGAACAATTCCACAGCAGGAAGAGAAAGTCAAAAAAGTTGAGTACTAAAACGAGCACGATCCCGCAGCCGCTACAGAACGCAAAAAAACGGACGAGCGAGTGAGATGCAAAGTTCAGAACACTGTGCTGATGGTGGGACGGGGGGGGGGTTTGTAGCAATTATGTACGCGGTCCAAGGACCAGCGAACTCTGTGAATTGATTTAAACGGAATGACGCAAATTCAATGAAAGTGTGTGGAGAGGCTGCAGAGGAGGGGAGATTAGAGCGTGGCCCTCGAATCAGGGCTCCCGACTCTTAGCACTATATTATGCTGCGCTAAGATGTAAGAGGGAAGTGACAATTGGTGAGGTTGGCATCTTCGTGCAGGGAAACAAATTAAACGCTCTCGGAGTACGGAGTAATTCCAACTGCGTGACAAACAAACCAACTCGAACCTAGTAGCATGTATCCACCCTTGATGCCGACTCAACGAAATACTGCATCAGACTAGCAACCAAGATTGGCGAATGTCCCAAACCATCTTCAGGACGTGCTAGCGACTACAGTTCCACAGTGCAGAGAGCTCTGACTGTAAAAACAACGATACACCCACAATGCTTCATTCTACATCGATATCATCACTCTAATGTTTCATTCGAGACAAACACGAAGAAAAACTATATAAAGAAAGCCAGGTAACTGCTAAACAGGGGCCATCAACAGGAAACAGCAGTATCTTGAAGTACGTAAGGAAGAAAAAAGAGACGAAATAAAAGAAATTTGTTAACCAGCTAGAGCCTGTTCTTGCTAAAAAAAAAATGCACAGAACGAGATAAGAACAGCCCTTTATAAAACTCCCCCCACTAAAGTATTTTTTCCTATTCCTGCCATCTACGCAACAAAACGAAAGCCAAGCATACCACTACCAGATTGAATAAACGTTTTAATCCATGTCCATATCCTGGCCAACGCTGGGCTGCTGCTTGTCGGCATCCTTCATATCAACATCACCCTTTCGCTCTTCGGCTTGTTTTTTAGCAAGATCCTCCTGAGCCCTTCTCATCGTCTCGCCCTCGTTTTTCGCGGCCAAGAAGCTTTGTCGCTTCTCCTCCTCTTTATCAAAGTATCTCTGAGCGATAGGTGCAATAACAGCACGGAGCTCTTCCATCCGGGCGATATAGACGGCCTTGGTGGTGTCTTCGCCATCAGAGTAAAGCCAGTCCTGCAGAAAACAAGTCAGTATTCCGATCTGTTCGAATCATACGTCCTAGAATGGAAAACGCACCTCGGCTTCCTCCAAGCACTTCTTAACCTTGTTCTTCTCTTCCTCACTCGCGAATGGAGCATACAAGTCGTCAATCTTGGTGCGGTTCTCGTAGATGTACTCCTCAAGGGCGTTCTTTCGGTCCTCGGTATCAGCAACCAATTTGTCTTCCATGAACATCTGGTTCTCCCGTTCGGTCCAGAGCTGCTTAACGCTCTCGTCAATGGCAGCAGTTCCAGAGACAACTGGGAGCTCCCCCTTCTTGACTTGCTTCTTGACCTTGCGAGTCTTCTTGGTTTTCTCTTCGCCACCTTCGGTATCCATAGCCTAAATAGTATCATGGGTTAGCACACGAAAAATACGGGTTTCGCCATACTAGGTGTTTGGAACGATGGCTCGGAAGGGACCGTGACACTTACATCTCCTTCTTCCTTAATTTCTTCTTCGACTTCAACTTCTTCAACAAAAAACCCTCCCTCGATGTTCAACACTCCGTGCAGATTGACCCTAGCCTTGAGCTTGCAGATCATGAAGTCGTCCTTGGAATCGGGATGTACACCCTTGACAGAGAAACGACCGATCCAGGGGGACATCTTTCCGGGAAGCTTCTCTGGTTCCGCATACTTAGCCTCCAGATCAAATGGCTCCTTGCGGTAGAAAGTAAGAATCTTGGTCGACGGAACGGTGTTGTTCTTGTTGAAAACGGTCAAGCTAGTATCCTCGTCTGGGATGTCTGGAGACTGCTCCCAGGTAAACTCGATCGGGTAGCTAAGGATGTCGTGGACAGAGAAGTCACGGACCCTGAAAACGGGCGATAGAATGGCGCAGGCAAAGGCACAACCGCGGGCGATGGCCTCATCCTGATTGAGGGTGAATGACAAGGGTTTGCCGAAGAATTCGGAAATGCACTCCTTGAGGGAAGGAACACGGGTAGAACCACCAACAAGCTCAATGGCATCGATATCGTCTTTGGTCAGCTTGGCCTCTGCGAGAGCTTCCTCAAGGGGAACGGTGACCCGGGCAAGCAAGGGCTGGATCAGTTCCCCAAGTCCCTCACGCTTGAGCATACTAGAAGCATCCACATCGTTCATTACTGACTCTACATTGATGGGAGCCTGAGCGTTGGCCGAAAGAACCTTCTTCAGCTTCTCAACAGCGGCAGCCACGCGGAAGTATGCCTTTGCGTTGGTGTAGATGTCGATCTTGTACTTCTCCTTGAAGACATCCGCAAAGTGGTCAATAAGGGCCTTGTCAATATTTCGTCCACCAAAGTGTCTGTCGAAGGCGGTGGCCAGGACGGTCAATTCACCCTTCTTGAAGGACACAATGGACACAGTGTAATTGCTATGGCCAATATCAACAAAGCAGACACGTCGAGGCTTCTCTTCGCCGGTAGGGAGATCGAGTTTGGTGATACCCCATCCAAGTGCAGTCGCCGTGGTGTCGTTCATCAACCGCAACAACTTCAAACCGGCAATCTCCGCGGCATCCATAATGCTACGGCGCTGAGGGTCGGTGAACCATGGGGGAACACTCAGCACAATATCGGAGACAGGTAGCTTCAGTTCAGCCGAGGCGGTTGCCTTGATCTTAGTGAGATACATAGCCATAAGTTGTGTGGCTGAGAAAACTTCGTCCTGGCCCAGGTATTTGACCTTGACACCGACATCGCCGTTCTTAGCTTCGACGAGGTCGGCTGCGATGAACTGCTTCTCGATCTCGACCTCGGGGTCGTTGAATTTCCGTCCAGCGAGGCGCTTCAAGTTGGAAACGGTGTTCTTTAGGTTAGAGATTTCCTGAGTCTTTGCTGCCTCTCCTACGTAGCGGCTCTTGGGCCCGAATGCTACAAGAGAACTGCTCAATACGTCAGTATATAGGGTACGTCATATAAGGCTCGGAATGTAGATATGACGAAGGTTGGACTCACGGTGTAGAACGGTTAGAGACTTCATTGGTGATCTAATAGGGCACGGAAACAGTCAGTTGCAACTCTCAGACAACATGAAGGCGGCGAATGGATATTAACTTACAACATCGACACCACGATTCCTGGCAACAGCAATAGTGGTTGCGAGCGTTCCGAAATCAACACCAACTACAGACATGGCTTTCAATTATGTCTTTCTTCTCTACCGGATGTATGAAAAGTAACGGGTTCTACTATTGACTACAAACGTCAGCTTCCAAAAGGCTACTGAAATTGTTATCGTCGAAGAAGCGGAAGCAGGAGCCGTCTGAGAGATATTGTAGTTGGGTGAAATGGAAGGCTGAACTCACTTGAGTAAGCGTAAGAAAATTCGTTGGGAACGTTGCAGATGATATATGGTGGTTGTAGAAATATGGACGAAAAGTTGCAATGGAAGGTGTGATGAGTAGTGGAGTTTATTTGATGGTGGTGATGGTGGTAGTTGTATATAGCGGGGAGGTGGGGAACCGTTGTGTTGTTTGTTGCTGTCGACTTCGAGCCGCAGAGATTTTTTTGGTTAGCGAGCTCTCGGCCAAGACATAGAAGGTTCGAGTGCATTCCACACAATCCATAATCCATGCCAGACTCCCTAACCCCATCCCATTATGTACAATTTACCAGGCACCAAATCATTAGGGGCGTCGGGTGGGTTTCCGTACGATGGATATTTTCTCGTCGGGACGATTTCATGCTCTTCTTGTAAATTTACACTACCAAATCTCGATAGTACCGGAGGTTATTTATCCAGGTGTCCTGTACTCTAGGCATGTAGTAATATCCAGCTTTCCAAGACAACGGATATTCCCCCAATAGTAACATCATTGTGCTCCATGGAGATAACGTATGATAGATTCACACCAAAAGGATATTGCAAAACATCTCGATATTCCTATTATCTCGGCCGCCCTTACATCGTATATAACGTTAATCTCAGTTTGCTTGAACGTAATAATGTGAAAACATCGGCTACTAGGTATTTGCATAATGCAATGAAGCTTACAATTGTTGTACATTACCTACTAACAACTCACAGCCCACAAAACAACCGAATTAGCAGAGGTCAATGCTAAAAAAAAGGCCCCCTGATGCAATAAGAAGAAAAGGAAGAGGAACACACCCAAGTAAGTGCAAGAATGCAGGAAGAACCCATTAAATGTAAGACAACCCAGATAGTGGCACCAGAAAGCGAAAGAAAAAAACGACAGAACTGCTGCAACTTTGGCTACCTCGAGCCCGCATGAAATGATGAATCTATCCCAAACTTTTTATCCAAACAATCGGAAATTGGTTAGACATTAAACACAAAACGCATCAAACCGGTAAATCGAAGCCTTTGCCGGACCCAACTGTTATCCGTGTCCACGGAAACCTATGCCATTGGGTTATCGCGGCTTCTTCTGGAGCTTCTTTCTTGCCTTCGATCGACTTTCCCTTTCGTTCGCATCTACTGGTATCACGGGAGCGTGCGGGGACGGTGGAGATAGAGGAGATAGAGAAAGCGGGGGAGATCTAGCCGGCGGTGACTCAAAGCTATCGACAGTCATTTTGACATCCTGCTCCCCATTTTCTATCCCCGGAGTTCTCACAAGACTGAGCCTGGCCAATGGGCTGCGTGCGGTACCGGTTGATCGTGACGAGTATCCAGAAACCGAGCGATGAGCTAGCTCTGGTACTGCGAGATGGGTACCCGTGGTAAGGGACTCTGGAGCCGGAGGCGATAATCTATCATTAAAAGATTCACCGGGGCTACTATTATATTGACCCATTCCTGCAAAGGAATCAATGGATAATATGGAATCGTTGGTCTTGTAACAGTAGATTGCGTCCGACGGATCGCAAATATGTGCCCGGGATTCAAGCATGTATGCTCCGCCAGCTTCCTTCTGGTTGGCTTGGGCGACGTGATATTTTCGCCGGTCTTCCTCACCCATAATACTCTCCACGCGTCGCGGGAAGTATACTGAACCTCCTGCCGAAGTGCTAGTATAGGAAACAAATGAATCGAACGAAGCTCTGGGATGCAGAGGAATGTGAGGGGCATTTGGATTCCGGGGAACGTGATCCGGAAGTGTACCCATCGATTCGTTAGGATAGTTGTAATATCCTCCTGACCCTGTTTCATCACCTGCAAATCTTCCGTCGAAATACTCGTCGGGTTGCACACCAGCACCAAAACGATAACGAATTCCTCTTTCAGACTTCTGCTGTGCCTCAATAGCTGGTCGAAAAGTTTCTGGAACAACTTCGAGATCATCGCCTCGCGCTTCTACCTTCTCGATGGCCTGTTGCGGCGTCGTCTGATCATCTGCAGCACCAGCATCTGCACGGGGGCCGCCCCAGGTTCTCTGACCTGCAGTAAAGATTCCATAGATCATGTAAACCCAATTGAAGAAGGGGTTGATGACAAACATAAGAGGATACAGCCATGCCTTAAAACGCTTCAACCTGATGCCAAAGTAAAACATCAATGCCCAATTGAGACCCAGGGACACCGCAATGAATCCAATTGGTAGTTGATTGACTTTCTGGGTGGTTGTGATGATCGACAACACCATGATGAAAAACAGAAGTGCTGTTGTACGAATTGTGTTTTGCATGAATCTGACAACGCAAAGGACTGGGTACCTTCTCCACAATCTTATATCCGTCAACATGCATACCTCGTTTGTTATAAATCCCAGGAACCATCTTCGTCTCTGTTTCAATAAACTCCTGAAGGAAAGAACCGCCTCGGTTTTGCAGAACGCCCCCGTGCACATCTGAATTTGATATCTCTCTTTGGCGCCTATCATAAAAAGATGCGTCAACCAACGATCCTCCCCGAGGTGACATTTTCCATAGTCGAAGAGATCATCGCATTGTTCGGCCTTGTCGGCAAAGTAGTACTTGGCCATCTTTCGGAATGCCGAGAAACGTAGAATTGTAAGCGCTCCAGGAAGACAAGTAACCGAGCCACAAGCAGACTCCACGGAACGCTCGAATAGCTGGCCGTGGATGTACTCCATGTCTTGCAATAATGTAATCAAGGTTTGCTTCTTTGCCGTGGCGGTGATGACCCCAGTCATCGCTAGCATGTTCTGTTTACTGCCAGGCTTGAGTTCCTATTGGACAAGTTTCATATCAGCTCAATTTCAAAATATGCCTAGAATGCTAACACGCTAATGCCAGTAGAGGTAAAATTCGACGACATACCATCTCATACACAAAATTCTGGATGCAGACTTTATCTAAGATACAGTCGGAGTCGATGAACAGAATGAACAGGTTATCATTTCTCTTCAAGTATTCGGTATATACCTTGTCGATTAGTCTGAAAGTTTTTTTTTGACAATGACGTTTTCCTCCGTGCTCAAACCTTGACACGGTGATACGCATTCCCCGATACATGACATCTATGCTGGGGGGATAACACTCGAGTGACAGCGGAACCTTCAAACTTTCCAGCGTTTTGAGGTAGAGCTCATTCTCCTCAATCCCATCAAACGATAAAAATATATGAAGACAGGATGGTGGATAATCTCCATCCACGATCGAATCGACTGCGGTTACCAAGACATCCGGATGCTCGTTATACACGGGCATTACGACGACAACTTTGGGCGCCGTTGATTCGTTCAGAACGGATTTAATTCGGCGGTGTCTGCCGAGGCTGTTTGTGATAAGTTGGTAGACACAGAACAACCAAGGCACCGTGAGCAAGAGTGCGAACGACCAGAATGCAAACCATTGCAGATTTGTGACCATCGACACGGGGAAGTATCTCGTAATTCTGGAAGGAAGCGGGAGGGTTACAACCATAATGGGGGCAAAAATGCAACTGCGTATGGTTCGTAAGCCATTAACCAGGTACAGTGAACCTAAAAGAAGAATGTTCTCACCGCAGAGCAGAAAAGAGTAACATCATGATCACAGCCAGAACACGGATATGCCACTTATCGGCCTTCTGGAATACCTTAACCAGACAGTAAAGAAAAGCTGCCAACCAAAGGAACCACTCAAGCAAAGCAGAAATCATTACAATTCCAATGATGGAGCAGTAAGCAATCTATTCGCTTCAACTTAGCCAATGATCTCGGCCTCCGGAGAGATACTCAATACCTCCGAAACTTTCCATGGATCGGTAATTATTGGACCATTACCCATTTTTTGATTCGGGCTTCAACTGTAGCTTCTTGTGCTCGAATATAAACTTCAACTAACGGAATTTGTCCTCGATCCTAACATTTATCGAACCACCGCAACGAAACTCAACGGCTCACTGGGCAAGTCACCGGTTGACTTGGATGAGACTCTTGTTGCTATCTATGGTACTTGATATTTGTCGGCAGGTTATTGTTGCAAAGGGATCTAGTTCGAGCCAGAAACAAAAACAGCCTCCTAACTGCTGTATTCAAAGAGCGGCAGTTCAGGAGGGATTGATCGAGGGCCGAGTGGGATGTTGCGACCCTAATGAACCGGGCGTTATAGTTGAAGGCTAACAAATGAGCGTATGTGTAGGCGGAATGACAAGAAGCTATATTTCTTCCCAATAGTAACATTAGCAATCAGGAAGCCAGGAAATTCAGAATGAGCAGAAAAGGACCACCCTAGAAGGAGACGATGCTGCATTGATATTGCTGTTATGTCTCCTCCGTTGGGTCAGTAACACATACAAAAACAATGCGCACAATCCGCGGCCGCTATGTTGATTATTGTGGGTGCTTGTTGTGTGATGCCTTTATCGAAAGGAAAGGAAAGAAATGAAATTAATTATTGACAAACGGCAGTCGAATAGTTGAAGCCGTTCAAAGAGCGTGCAAAGCGGATGGGAAATGATAGGGTTCCGAGATGGTGCTGCTATTGTGCTAAGTATTGAAGCCCTTGCTTTCTTTTAGTGACAATGATGTGTGATTGTCTTCCTTTGAATGGTACCATCAAAGCACTGCGCAAGTGACGTATGCACTCATATATGGAAGTTGGTCTTTGACGAATTCGAAATCCCTATCGACTGCAAGATTCAGAGTCAAGATCCCTTTAACACTCCAGATTTTCCAACTAGAAAGGACATATCCACCATTCTGAAATTATAAAAAATCTGGTAGACCCACCAGCGGGCCGCGACGTTCGTTCAGGCAACGTGCACGTAGCGAGTACTCTAACCACATTTAAGAAAGGCAGATGACATGCATTCAGGAACAACGAAAACTGGACGATACACCTTTCAGACAGTGAATCTGTCAAATCGCAGGTAAATGGCACTGACATCGTTGATTGACTGACTTATTGACAGACAGACAACCCAGCTCAACCCTCAACTGTGGATACTTATGTATTTCCTTTGCGTCCCCAATCTCGATATCTAGTACATCACTCTCTTCCAAAACATTCTATGGATATAGAAAGTCTTATTGCTATCTGCTTGGTAGGCACCCAACCATTCCCATCTGCTTTCTTTCCGGTGGTAGTGACAAGTCATTCACGTTGTGGTGTCTGCTCATGCACGAAGCCTACAGTCGACCCGTAAGTTAACGTTATGACTTATAAATGGTTTTATGGATACGAAAAATACTTACAGTCGAGGCAAACAAGTTACGGGTACTTCCACTGTTCCACTGCTCCAGTGGTTGTCCAACAATCAGGCCGCTAACCGTCAACCAGGCAAGCTTGCACCTAGTAGCTCGTGTAAATAGGCAGAGCTCGAGACAAAGTCAAATGCTGAGATGTTGGATATTCCCAGCGCACCCCAGACATATAACACAAAAACGTCCAGCAAGTAAATGTTTGCTTTATCTCTGTCGTTGAATCCGAGAAAAGTCGACACTTGGGTAGTTCCCGAAACGCCCCAAATCCCAGTCCATGCTACACATTTTGTTCATTTCGTCCGTTCGACCCAAATTTGATTATGTAGAAGCAGTAGATCAGTACTACCACGCCTGATACCAGCTCTGTCTAGCCAAGACAGCAGCGGAAGATTACCGTTTTGTGTGGGGTCAAATTGATTAGCTAAAAATATCCATAGGGCCTTCTCACTTTCTGGATACATAGAATTTGGTGATATCAACCATACAATCCAAGCAACTAGGCATGCGCGGATGCTACCTGTCTCAGGTCGGGTACAACCTATCCCTGCATACCAAGTCGCGAGGAGCTCAGCATTTGTTTTAATCATTCTGCATTCACTCTATCTAGAGTATGGTTTTCCCTTGTGCCCTCCTCCTCCAGATAACCGGCTAGGTGGGGGAGATCCCCTCCCACTACTCTTATTCCCTTCAAGGATTTCAGCATTTGCTATTGCGGTTTGGTTGATCTCATTGCATGACATTCCTGGACGCTTTGGTCATACGGTTGCGCTTACAAACTTCCACTTTATGTTTAGCAGGAAGTATTCCTTTAGCTGTCTGCGAAATTCACGGACAAGATATAGCCAACCAGATCGCTCAGATCCGCGTTTAGAGCATACGACTACCCCTTGAAGCTTTCCCAACCAATTAATTTCTGTCCATGAAAACCGACAAGAGGTGCGGAGCAATAATCCCTAACCACAACCCATATTTTCATGGCTGGTTACTTCAGCGTCCTGGTACTTAGACGAACTAATCAACCCACATTTTTTGTACGGCTACTACACATACTAGATAGTCTGAATGATAGTCTGAATGGTACCAGAAAAAGTGTTCCCAATATCTTCAGCGATGTGTTTTGTAGGCTTTTCGCCAACAGCATGCATTTCCATTATTGTGATGTCGTTGAACACAATACCCATCTCAAACAATGGCCTGGTGCGCATCAAACTCACTTTGTGCCTGATATTTGCTTTTCCGGACAAGGTCTCACACATCTTAACAACGCCAGGTGTCCAGCCACGATCTGAATAATTTCGCATGTCAAAAAGCCCGATCCAAAACAAGCAAAACATCTGCCGGCCCGTTGAAGGGTACGACACAATATGCACATGACCAAATCCCCGCAGCAGCATCGGCGCCTTACATACACGTCATGGCACAGCAGCTTCGATATAGTAGCCAACAGTCCCCGCGTTGGTGCTAAAACCTAGACAGGACTTGCTCACAGCATCCCTCGATTTGGTACTCGCTTCTGGGGCTTCGGGTATACTGGTAGCAATGCAAGCGCCACCGATCAAGCATTAATGCTAACGAGCGCACACATGGACAGGGTCAATGGCCCCGGCAGATAGTTCCGCTTCAGCGTGGCAAAGGCCCCAGTCCGGTAGCATCCGAACTCGCCGTAGCCCTGCCCATGGCTGTTCTTGCACACGAGGGAAGTATCAATGCCCTTTTCTCCATAGTACTTACTGATTATAATGGAGGAAGGGTTTATGGATTAAAACAACCGACTTCCATGCGTATATATACTCGGTTTATACTTGGCTTGCTAAAACATCTCACGCGGGCTAGCATACCCCACCGTAATTATGAACGGACCTTCGAACCTCACCCGAAGACGTAAATTAACCTTACAGATAGCGATGAATTAGCATCTCCTCGTGGTGGGTGAGACAAGTGATCGGTGTGGGTTCTACCTTCTGCGTGATAGCTTGGGATTCTACTACCTACATAGTCAGAAACTGACAGCATCCCGCGAAACCACTGTAGTGGTTCTGCAGACAGTTTTGATCCTTCTCAACCACACTATATGGGCCCAATGTGAGTTTACGTGGTGACAGGTAGTGGCTCAAGGCATTATAAGTGTCCAACAGAATCTTGACATCAGACAGACTGTCGTAAGGAAAGCAAGGCATGGAATTGTCATAAGAAACCATACTGCCTGTAATTGCCACAAATGTGTGTAATATTTCATAAAAGAGAAATTGCATATAGAACTCCCTTAGATATGAATCCATACCGGCTTGTGCATATCCTAGGTCGAAGGAAACTCTCCTTTGTGAAGCAGTGTGGAACAAAGACCAAAGGCACTTCCCCGCAACTGAGTTGTGATACTGATGACTTGGAGCTCGAAATTGAGTAGGATCTACCTTTTGGCAGACTAAGAGTTAGTAGTTGACACGAGGATCTTGACAACTAAAGAAATATGTGATACTCGGTGTTCGGTTAAACAATTTCCGGCTTTACCCTCCACCGGGCCAGTCTGAACTATCTACATGATTTATCCAGTCTTTTACGGAGCGCAGGCTTTGGAAGATAGTGTTTGTAGGCCCTCTGACAGCATTCTAGTGAGGGTTTGAGACTGAAGACAGATCCTTCTTGCAGTGCTTGTTGGCATTAGTGGTTTCCTGTGAGCGAATCTACCAGGAATTTGGCGGAATTGACGATATTCACAGGCTTCTACTATCATTATTTAACCGACCTACTAATCACCGATGTGACTACCTGCGAATTATTGCTAGTCGGCTAGCTAGCATGTGCGAAATAGAAAACCCAATGGCTCGAAGAGAATATGATCTGATCGGTTACACGATACGGCGCTTCTCCCCATCATATTCATTCGAATGTGTGCGATTATTATAGATCTCACGGGGTGCTTCAGACAGAACTTCGGGATCAATTTCCCTTGAGAGTCGTCTCGACTTGAGCACAATGCCGAGGCGGTTTTGATGCAAATGACCCCAAACCGTGCAAAATTCGCTGTTGTTCTTTAAATTATGCAGTAATCTAGGTAGCTGGGCTGCTATCTTGTGGCATATATATATAGTTACTGATCTCAAGGAGGATGCACAGCTTGCTCCTGGAGTAGACCACCGGTATTGTGAAAAAGGCGCACATGACTTATGGGAAAGAGATATGAGACCTCGATATATACCGACACTAGTGAGTACTTATTACATTGTTTTAATGATTTCCAGGGGGATGTTACCGGAGACCGTGGTGGTTTACAGTAAACAGCCCCCAGTAGGTGGATTAGGTTGAGAAATTAGTGATTTATTATATATTTCTTCCTATCCCCTACACGCTCGATAACCTTCAACTTGTATCCTTTTCCTTTTAGGTATAGTTATGAGTAAGTATCCTTTCTTTTCGGGTATATTGTGAGTAAAAGAGTAACATCAGACGTCCCGTCAGCCAATCAAATTCTTTGCCACACGACGATATTTTACTCATATTATACCCGAAAGGAAAAGGATACGAATTGAAGGATACCGAGCGTGTAGGGATAGCTATTGCACATGCGAATTTAGTGAATCTTAGATGTGAACATGAAGTTGGTACATCTAGACGCAGACGCTTTATACCTTAAATTTGCTCTCGCATGCACTTATCTTTTTTGTTTTGTGGCTCGGGCTATAATATTCCTAAGTGGAATTTCGTTTGCACATTCCATTGGACTCCAGGAACTGTCTGCATGGTGCAAAAAGCAGACTTCAAATCCCAAAAGCGAGTGATTATGTATGAGAGTCCGTCAGTGCGTTTATGGTGCAAGTGCAATTCGTGCGTATAAGCTTATATCGAAGCATATTCACACTTGTGCGTTCAAATGTGGCTTGTAAGTTTGTATAAGCGATGTACTGATTATACTAACTGGAATTTGTCTAATCATGCTATAGCTGTAATTTGTCCTTGAATCCTAGATACGGCTTTTTTGGGCGTGTGCCTAATGCCACATTAACAATTCTATATAGCGCGTTCAATAATCAAAGCATTGATTGATGGACGAAACACACTCTCTTAAAGTGGCTAGTGTTTTAATATGGTTGCCATTCATACGACTCAGGAAATGGGACTGGACAGATGTGACAGATTTTTTTTAATACTGAATGCCCAACAATGAGCGGAATCCTCAATAAAATCTCTTCGGACGGGCCTTCGTCTTTTTCTTCGCTTTCGCCGCCTTCTTCGCGACTCTCTTTCTCTAAAATATAGGACGCTCGAATAATTAGGTCACGTTCCTAACGACGGCCCAAGCTAGACGCTATCACCCTCAAATCGAAGGTTAGCTATAAACATTCAGTCCAATAGTGAAAAATCGAGCGAGTACCCACAATTTTTATCCTCAGCCATCATATCCTTTCTCAATTTCTCATCTCACTCTCCGCCAGTGCTTCGAATTTCTCAGGACCAAAGCTCCAATGCATACCCAAGCACTTCACGCTCCTGGTCATGTGATAACTTCAACAAAAGATAGGGTGACGCGTCATGTATGAGAGAGTTACGCTTGCCATAGACACGGCGGTGCTATAATTTTGTTAGTAAGATATATGGAACAGGCACCCAACACTGGCACCTACATTCTTCTTGATCCATTCACGAGGCTCCTCTGGGACGTTTTTCATAACCTCAGACACCAATTCATAGTATGCTTTTCTCCGTGCTGAGTTAGTGTTCGCTCGCCGAGTTCTCTGAGCAAAGTTGCCTCCCACATATTCGCAATATTTGATGCGGTGCAATTCGCAACATGCTGTCCGAATAGAAGCTCACACGGCCCTGTACAATCTCGATGCGCAACCACACATCGATATGGTAGAGCTTACCGTAGATGTCCTGTGGTTCATGGTATAACAGGTACATCGTCGGAACAATGAGGACTTGGTCGTCCGTCAGTATCTCTTGGTGAAGAACCATCGTCAGCAACCCGGATTCCTTCGACATGCCATTCCTTATGATCTACAAGATTTGGGGCTGGATCCGTTGATACTCATCGATCGCATCCTGGTGAAGCGCGGTGATAGCGCGGAGAGCGAGATCACTAAATCTTCTTTCCATCCAATATGTCCTCGGCAGTTAACAGACCTCCTCGACTGCCATTACCGCAGCTTCCTCAACCCCGTTTCTCCCAACACACACCCAAAGTAGTATCATATCTCGCTCGATTGTGATATTCCTCCGAAACACAAAAGGTACATCCCAAATCAAAGAACAGGTGTAAAATTTGCTTCAAATCTTTCCGATATAGGCCTCCACTACCAAGTGGTAACTTTTCTATACATGTTTCCACTTTCGCGAGATCTAGTTACCCTCGGTGGTGGGGCCTGTTGCGTGGTTAGTTGTGACTTGATTAAACTTTGAGAAAATTTGATTACTTACTCAGCTGTGCTTCCTTTAAGTCTTTGCGATCCTGCTGTAGTCTCTTGTGGGAAACCTGCAGAGCCGGGGGCTATCTAAAGGTAACTAACTACCTTGGCATGGATATCTTGGATATTCGTGGATAGCCTCCCCCGATATAGATATCTGAAGATATCCATGGTTATTTGAATATGCCCGGAAATAACTAGAGCTATAATATACTAAGTTGTGTTACATACTATGGGGTCATGAAATTGTCTCTCCCCGCTGCCCCCGCCCCTCGCTGCCCTCTCCACGTGACCATCCACAAGGTATTTGCAAGTGAAGCTTGAACAAGCCGACCTTGACATAGACTGATGGTGGCCAGGCTTCAAAAAGCCTGGGCCGGTTAAATGAAAGGTTAAATCTGATCGGACTGACCACTTAAGAACACTGATCAGTTGACGAGAAGGGTGTAGAGGGCGCTATGCAAACAAAAGCGACAAGTGGATGGCAAAGAGGGTTGACGCTGGGCTGCTAACGAAGGAGACAGGACGTTGTGCGGAGCAGCGGAGAAAGGAGGTGGTAAAGAGGATTGACGCTGTGCTGCCAACGAAGGGGATAGAAGGTTGCGAGGAGCAGGATGGTGGAGTCTGGCGATGTTGTCAGGATGGTGCGGTCGACGAGACGTTGCCAGGAATGGCAGGGCGAGGAGTTCAAAACGGTGGAAGCTGTGAGAGCAAGCGAGAAATTATCGATTCCGTATCGCAGTCGCCTTCTACCGACGAGCTTAGTGCGTTACGCGAGTGAGCGAAAATGATTAACTTTAGCTTTAAACGAGCTTGCGCTCACTCTTATTTCTAGTGCAGCTGGGACACACTTCAACAATCAGACACAGCTTACCATTCCTAGTGCTTTTTCCTCTGAAACCACCTCTTATGGCATCAATTGGTCGTTACATTGCTTGTAGCTTCCAAACTCAACCACCGGGGTGAAAAGTATCTGAATTTGGCGTTCGATATTGGAGCCGATTCCATCAGGACAGAGGATTAACTACTGTACCAAAAAAGCCCCGTTTATTGATGCCGAGTTAATGCTGTATTAATGTTGAATCCTTTATAAATGTATACATCAGCTGAACTTGTGGGGTATTTCAGGATTTGCAACAAAATCAATTGTTTTGAATGGGGATCAATTTCACAATAATGTAGCACAGAAGACCACATTAGATGGTACATTGATGCCACATTGATGCTGGATTGCTGTCATATTCAAAATGATGTGTATTGAGTTAAATAGTAGAGTTATACTACATTACTTCCACATGTATATATTTCGCACATGCTTGCACATGCCTGCACATGCCTGCACATACCCAATGGCTTGCCTCCAGGACCAATGCTACCAGTGGTACCTCTCCAGCTGACTGATGTATGGTAAAAAAATATCTCTAGTATGATTTGAACCTGTTTCAGTGGGTATTTTACACACCTACTAACCACTATACTATGTATGTAGTTTACTAAACATAACATTATGTTAGGGCTACTTATAGGTATACTGGTTTATTACTGTCACATCATTGTGACAAGAATGTGGAATGCTTGCCTGCCACATCTATGCAAATGCTCAATGCTGTTCAATTGACCAATATTATCCCATTCAACTAAATACTCAATCATTTACAATGTCATATTTGCTGGTATCTTGCATTACTGTGGTATTTTGAGCTATTCCCTAGTAATTGGAATGTTAAATTTAGTAATATGCTACACTCACTGGACTCTGGGAGTCATGCTGCACTCGGGTAAATGTGGCAATGCAGTTACATCAATAAACGGGGGTATTTGGGCATAGTAGGCATGTACTTAGGTAACCATGCATGGCGGCATGGCGGCTTGCCAGCAACTGAGCATTGGCAAGAGCGAAGTACTTAGGTGGTGTGCGAGCTCGGCATATATTTAGATGTGCACTCTTCGTTGAGCTTTTGACAGGTTTCACTGCCTCACATACAGATGGCTGTGGGTATACAACACTGTTTCAGTGAAGTGTATCTGTAAAATGACTGATTTGAATCAATTTTAGATATGTAATTGTGATGCTTTGTCTAATATCATTTGTATAAGAACTAATGGTCTCCCTGACATTATTTATCATTCCCTGGAACCCGGGTGATTGATTTGCGGAGGCGAATGATTTGGAACTCGCGAATGAGAGAGAGGAAAAAGAGATGAAAAAGCGATCGTAGATTATTGAGTTGGGGTCCAGGCCCGCGTGGTCAAACAACCAACCAGTGCAAACAAACTGATTTTCATCAGCTGAACATCCTTGCAAACGTCATGCACTACATCATTTCTGGAACCTCTTGTCCAAGGCAGCAGCAGATGTTCACCGTGCTCGCTGCTAGCAATGCAGGTGCTTCCCATCAAGTATCTCTTTGTGTTAACGTGGTAGAGATGTACTTTAAAGAGTACGCTCTTTGTAGTTACGTCTAAACACCATTCGCGAGTACATCAACCCCGCGCGCCCCTCACCCCGCCTCGTCACCTATCACGACCATCAATACCAGCAACAGAACACCATGGAAGGTACTGCGGATGAGTACTATGCGCAGTTAGCAAAAAAGCGCCAACAAGAGCAGCAACAGCAGCAACAGCAGCAACAGCAGCAATCGCCGCACCCGATCAGTGGTTATCCAGGCTATCCACCGCAGTCTCAAGACTATACCCAGTCGCCTCCGGCATATCCTTTCGCACCATCACCGCCAGAGAGCTACCAGTCGCAGCATGGCCACAGCCGGGTGCAATCACCCCAAGAGTATCAGTCACCGCAAGGCTATACCCCAGTGCAACCACCCCAAGACTACCTTCCACCGCTATCATCCGAGGAGGTTACTCTTCCTCATCCCCTCTCTTCCATCATGGTATGGCCGAACTGACGGATGCAGTACGTCAACCAACCCTCTACGCCTTTTGTACCTCCAAATGCAGGCTACCCCCAACAGCAGCGCCTAGGCGAAGCACAAAGCTACCACAACCTGCCGCCCCAATATACACCCTCCAGCAGCGATGCGGGGTTCAGCTATCCCGGAGAAGATTATCCGGACGATACAAAAGGCTATCCCCATCCATCGGGTCCCTACACTGAGGGGTCCGCCGACAGAGGTCTAGGTGCTACCTTGGTCGGTGGAGCAACTGGCGCTATTCTTGGTCATCAAGCTGGCCACGGCCTTCTCGGAGCCATGGCCGGGGCTATCGCAGCTAACGCAGCTGAACACGGCGTCAAAAAGGTGAAGAATCATCGCAAGTCGAAACGGACAGAAAAAGAAGGAGGAAAGAAAAAGAAGCACCGGAAGCACAAAAAGAAGGATCATCATCATGATCGAGCGTCTCATAGCGGCAGCGACAGCCACGGCGAAGCACGGGTCAAGAAACATCGCCACAAGAAAAGTCATGACTTGTATAAACATGGATATTCGACAGGCGGTGGTAGTACTTTCAGCTCATTGCATTCGACTAGGGGGCTCGATCTTGAAGACGACGGGCATCATGGACATCGCAGTCATAGGGAGGTGAGGGAGGGTCGCAAGCATAGGCATAGGAGTGAACGGGGACATAAGAAGAGTAGGAGGAGAAGCCATTCCAGTAGTTCGTCCAGTTCCAGTTCTTCCAGTTCTTCTAACTCGAGTTCAAGCTCTTCATCCTCGTCCTCGCCCTCAAGTTCGGACTCAGATTAGGCTAGGGACAAGACAAGCGGCGCCTTGATGGAGGTGGCGGCTATTTCCTTGCGGTTGTATTCTTTCGACTTGTGATACCGGTAGTTAGGTAGTTAGGTAGTTATTAGGAGTTTGTGTCTGAATGACTGAATGACGACTTCAATGAACCTTTTTGCATCTCGGCTAGTATTGGGATAGTTCATCCCATTGGCTTGAGATATCACTTATCGCCGCCAAAGTCCTCCCCTTCACTTTCGATATACTGGGCCAGGAAGGTAACTATCGCTGTAAGCCTTTGAAGTTCGGTCGATTTCCATAGTTGCAAGCGACCGCATCACATGTCTTCGAAGGCCTTTTCTGTATGTGTATGTCTGTAGTATGCGTGCGCTGTTTGGAGGATTGTGAACGCTCTGACTGCCGTCTTATGTGGATGCTGAGTGGCGGAACATTCATCAATCATCTACCGTCAATCTCAAATATCGATCGTCCATTATCAACCAAGATCTACTTTTACGTACTAATCGAAATTCAGTAAGCTTAATTGCTCGAATCTGCACTGTCATCATCCAGGAGCTCGAAACTAGTAACCTCAGCCGGCGACACCACCAACACGCATACATCATGCATAACTCTGGTAACAACTTACCTATTCAAGGCATTGTTGACGTACCTATCCTATCCGACACAATGCATGTCATGCTGCATGAAGCGTTATCTGGTAATTTGTCGACGGCGGCTGTGCACGCAAAACTAGGTGTTTGGCAAGTGCTTCTAGTACGGCACTGCAAAGCATGACGAGAGATAGATTCTCGAAGCTTGAGGAACAATTGGAGGTAGGATCACGGACCAAAACTAACCGGATTCTGGGTTGCGAAATTGAAGAGTTTTTTGTTTAAGTTCCAATCTAACCTCCTAGCTTAGCATTCCTCCTCTTCGTGGTAGCAAGGAACATAAATAATATCAATAGGAACTTTCAAGTATTGCTGGCATATTTGGTATCTACCAGACTATATGATATAGCATTGCAAGACCCGATACGCAAGACATACCCGGGGAAGATCGGGTTTAACCTCCAAAACAGGGTTAATATTTAATGTAGGCAGTCTCGAATGAAATAATGCTGAATTTGAGTGGACGCTCTATCCAGATGCCTGAGTTGGATGTATTAAAGTCGAGAATGTACTGAGTATTGGATTCCTGGGTAGTGGTAGATATATTGTGAATCAGATCGAAGGAATGAACCGACCAATGCCGGAATTGAAGCCTTGGAAATATCACCTATCAAGCATCGGTCGGTTAGTTCGTTTGCGAGCCAGGGGAGAAGCTGAAGGGGCTATGTTTGATGGTTAGAATCGTGTTCGTGGTAGTCGGGGTAGTTGGGGAGTCGGGTGGAGGAATCGTGTTTGTGGTAGTCGGGTGGAGGAATCGTGTCTGAGTATGTGTGGATAGAACTATGCCAGAGAGCTCTTTAGAGATTCTTTGACTGCCAGTAGTAGAGCTCGCTGAAGATATGTTTAGCCGCGTATTGCAGCTCGAGCGATGATTTGCCTGTAAGGACTCAGGAGTAAGGAGACCAGATACCTAGATGGTCGGCGTGCATTGCATGTCCTAGGTAATTTCTGACCCAACCAACAGCCTCAACAATTCCACACTCTTGACCCTGAGATGCCTAGTGTCAAGCGTCCGCCAGCCACTTTCTTTGTGTTCCAGGTCGTCTCTTCAAGGTCGTTCGTTCAATCTTTTCTTATCGATGCGCCACCTCCACACGCTGAGTAGCGTAAGCTGAGAGCGCTAGGAGGAAAACCTGGGGGAAATATGTAGGGCGAGCGCTAATGGTGGGGGTGGTGGCGGCGTGGGCACGGAGCAATGGGTTCGGTAAAGTTCAACGTCAACCACAGTTTGCTTCTACAGCAAGTGTTGAAGAATTCTACGAAGACTATACAAAAGTTTGTTTGATGGTGTATTCTCGTGTCTTGTATACGATTCCATCCCGATTTAGCGGTTCCTCGGATGAAATGTAAGGCTAAGTGGTGGGTGGGAATGGACCCTGAATGGTTGACAGGCGAAAATTTTGTTCAAAAAGGGGATCTTGCCCCCACAAGAATCAAGATCGCAGGTTAGATTTCCTGGCATGAAGATTTCGGAGATCCAGATCTTTGCAGCTTCGAAAATGAACTGCTTGTCGCTTGAGGAGGATATGGGAAAACAAGAGCTTAGCAAGAAGGCGAGGAAGGATCGTGTCCGATAACTTCGACTCAATGCCCGTCTCAAACGCCGCCCGCCTTATGCTACAGGCTCCGACATCCTGTCCTGATTCAGGGTTGCGGTTCGAGAAGCGGACTATTTCGGGAGCTGTGTGAAGATTATCTGTTGGATGAAATTGATTCAATCCCTGCATAACATGACTTATCAGCAGCAAAAACAAAACGGCGCTGGATAGCAACTTTTGTCGTAGCGGATAAGAAGAAAGCCGTCTGATTTACGGCGAGTCTGTAGTCTGCTAGATGGCAAGCGGGAATCAAGTTATGGGGCAAAACTCCGAGGTGCTGCCATTATTCTTTGCTTTGAAATTACTTGCAAGGGAAAGGACAGCGTTACAGACATCGTTTGGCTGGTTTAGAGTATTGCGGCTGTCCGCTGCTGGGGGACAGGGCTGTGCGGTTAGTTCTTCTTGGAAAGGGTGTGCTGCAAAATTTTTGAGGAAAAAAAAAAGTTGTCAGCGAGAGAAAGGAGCCCATCCAGACAGACTTCGAATAAATACCCAACTCCTGCTACCCAGTGACAGCCCTGCTCTTCTCTCTCTCCCATACTTCTCCTCCTATCTCCACGACCGCCGCTCTCCACTCACTCACACACACTCTCTACCAACCTGATCCTTTAGATTTCTCTTTATTGTTTGGGTTTGTTCCAATAGAGACCGATAGAGCACGTTTCTCGCACTAGATCGGCCAGTCCTCCTTACTTGGGTATTTCGGGCGCAATCAGAGTTTTTCATCGCTAGACTGTTTTTCACCCTAATACGACCCCGCCACCACCCTCTCGCCTCCTATATAGACCGGCATAGATTTTTTTTTTGTTCCTTTTGACGAATTCTCCTTCCGCAATGGCACCTGCTCTCGATACTATGTCTCCCGCCGCTGTCTCGGAAAACCAGAAGTCTGTCAAGGTGCTTGACGAGCTCTTGCAGAAGCTCACCATTTCCAAGACCAAGGACGAAGCAACGTACGCTGCTGAGAACTTAGCCACCTTCATCAACGGTCCTATTGAGGAGCACGATGTTCCCACAAAGTGAGTACTTCCTGGAAGCTGCTAAATATCCAGGGTCATTCTTAGGGCAAAGAGCTGACAAATGTGCCTTAGAATTCTTGATCTTATCAAGAAGCAACTAAACAACAAGAAGGATTCCACCGCACGAGAGCACGCATGTCTCGCCATCTCACACATCTGCGGAAAGGATCTGGCACCAGGCATCGAGCCCTATGTCGTTTCCTTGTTACCCAACCTTCTCACTGCCGTCGGTGACAAGATGACCTCCGTCAAAAATGCCGCCGACCATGCCGTCCTCAAGATCATTAGCGCAATCAACCCCAACGCTGTCAAGGCTGTTCTCCCTGCTCTAACCAAGTCCATTTTGAGCGCACCCAAATGGCCCGAGAAGATGACCGCCTTGAAGGGTCTCGACCTTCTCGTCCAGGTGGCACCATCACAGACTGCCATCCGACTTCCAGAGCTTGTACCCACCGTCTCCGGTGCGATGTGGGACACCAAGCCCGATGTCAAGAAGGCTGCCAAGTCTACCATGGAGAAGCTCTGTTCTTTGATCTCCAACAACGATATCAACCGGTTCATTCCTCAGTTGATTGCCTGTATCGCCAAGCCCGAGAATGTCCCCGAGACCGTTCACTTGCTCGGTGCCACCGTCTTCGTCGAGAACGTCCTTGCACCCACTTTGTCTATTATGGTTCCTCTTTTGGAGCGTGGTTTGGCCGATCGTGATACCACTATTAAGCGAAAGTCTGCTGTCATTATCGACAACATGTGCAAGTTGGTCGAGGACCCTCAGATCGTTGCTCCATTCTTGGACAAACTCATGCCGGGCCTTGAGAAGAACTTCGACAACATGGCCGATCCCGAGGCCCGTGGAAAGACCCGTCAGGCTCTCGACACACTGATCCGTGTCGGTAACGTTGTTGATGGCAAGATCCCCGAGATCACCACCGCAGGCGAGCCATCCGTCATTATTGAGACAGTTAAGTCTGTCCTCGCTGGTCATAAGGATGTCATTGCCAAGTTTGAACCCATTCTCGCCTACATTTCCGCTATCGCCGGTAGCTTGGTTGATGAGAAGGAGGAGGAAAACCTTGTCTGGGTTGAACACACCGTTCCCTACTTCGCCGTTTTCTTGCCCGAGGGTGATGCTCAGTCTGCTGCTCACACCTTGAGAAAGCGCGTTGCTGTCGGCGAGGAAGAGGTTGCTGGTGATGCTGATGATGAGGAAGGCGAGGATCTTTGCAACTGCACCTTCAACTTGGCATACGGTGCAAAGATTTTGCTCAATCAGACCCACTTGCGCTTGAAGCGTGGTCAGCGTTACGGTCTTTGCGGTCCCAATGGTTCCGGAAAGTCTACCCTCATGAGGGCCATCAACAACGAACAGGTTGAGGGTTTCCCCAAGAAGACAGAGGTCCGAACTGTATTTGTTGAGCACGATCTTGATTCCGATGATACCGAAAAGACTGTCGTTGGCTGGTCTACCGACAAGCTTCGTGATGCTGGTGTTGACGTTACCCCTGAGGATGTTAAGAGGCAGCTTATGGAATTCAACTTCCTTGATTCCATGATGGATGCTCCCATCACCTCGCTCTCGGGAGGTTGGAAGATGAAGTTGGCTCTTGCCCGTGCCATGTTCGAGAAGCCCGATATCCTGCTTCTTGATGAGCCTACCAATCACATGGACAGACAGAATGTCAAGTGGCTCGAGAACTACCTCATCGACTCTCCTTGCACATCTATCATTGTGTCTCACGACTCCGGCTTTTTGGACAACGTCTGTCAACACATCATTCACTACGAGCGCTTCAAGCTTAAGCGTTACCGTGGTAACCTCAAGGCCTTCACGGTGAAGGTTCCTTCAGCCCGCTCTTATTACGAGCTTGGAGCCTCGGAGCTTGAATTCAAGTTCCCCGAGCCTGGTTTCCTCGAGGGTGTCAAGACTAAGGCCAAAGCTATCGTTCGTGTCAACAATATGAGCTTCCAGTACCCTGGTACCACCAAACCCCAGATCCGCGATATCACCTTCCAGTGCTCGCTAGGGTCCCGTATTGCCGTCATTGGACCTAACGGTGCCGGAAAGTCTACCTTGGTTAACGTTTTGACCGGTGAACTCATCCCTACTTTCGGTGAAGTTTACCAGCACGAGAATATCCGTATCGCCTACATCAAACAGCACGCTTTTGCCCACATCGATAACCACCTGGATTTGACACCTTCTGAGTACATTCAGTGGCGTTTCCAGACTGGTGAGGATCGTGAAACAATGGACCGTGCCAACACCAAAATCACCGAGGAGGATGAGCAGGGCATGAAGAAGATCTTCCGAGTCGAAGGTTCCCAGCGTCATGTCATCTCCATCCACTCGCGAAGAAAGTTCAAGAACTCTTACGAATACGAGTGTTCGTTCGAACTTGGTGACAACGTTGGCTTTAAGGGTGAGAAGTGGACTGTCATGTCTACTGCTGACAATGCCTGGATTCCCCGAACTGAGCTCATTGCTACCCATGCCAAGCTGGTTGCTGAGGTCGATCGTCAAGAGTCCATCAAGAACGGTCAATTCCGTCAGCTTGTCCGCAAAGAGATCGAGAGCCACTGCGAGAACTTCGGTTTGGATGCCGAGCTTGTCTCTCACTCCCGCATGCGCGGTCTTTCCGGAGGTCAGCGTGTTAAGGTTTGCTTGGCTGCTTCCACCTGGCAGCGTCCTCATTTGATTGTTCTTGACGAGCCTACCAACTATCTTGACAGAGATTCCCTTGGTGCTCTGTCCAAGGCCCTTAAGGAGTTTCAGGGTGGTGTTATCATCATCACTCACTCTGAGGAGTTCACCAAGAACTTAACCGAGGAAGTTTGGTCCGTTATGGATGGAAAGGTAAGACTCCAGTGCCCTAAATCCTGTACGCTATTTGGATCCTATGCTAACTAACTGTTAATAGATGACCCCTAGTGGCCACAACTGGGTGCAAGGCCAAGGGTCTGGTCCAAGATTGGGTGGTGAAAAGGGCGAGGGTATGTGTATTCACTCTTCCGTCGTTGCTTCTGGTAGCTAACGAAATTGCAGAGGAGGACACTTTCGATGCTATGGGCAACAAGGTCGAGTCAGCTAAGAAGAAGAAGAAGCTCACCTCAAGCGAGCTCCGCAAGAAGAAGAAGGATCGTATGGCAAGACGCAAGCGTGGCGAGGAGGTCTTCTCGGATGAGGATGATTTCTAGACAATTTCTTTGGGATGAGGAATATTAGAGTATAGATATTTTTTCTTCCTTTCTGTTTCTTTTGTGGGTTTGGCTAGCTTTTTTCGCGCGGTTTGGGTTTGATGCACAAAAACTTGGAGTTTTCTTTTTCATGTTTGGGCATCAAGTTAATGGTCTACGAATTGATGAGGGGATTCTTTAGTTAACATGGGTTTTGCCCTTATACTGGTGGCAAGTGATATTCAATGCAAGGAAATGCGTATTCCGACTTCAATGCCCGAAAAAGTGATCGTTTTCCCATTTTCACGGGAGTGTTTTATGGACTCAATAAACCGAATAGATATTCAGGCAGAGTGAATACTTGCTGATGTGACGTCACTTAGCGTCTGGGTGCAAAGTGGAGGTGTCGTACTATACGCGGGTGGGTTGAACTCAGCAGTAACTACTCTATTCGATACTTACCTACTTAAGGTAGTATGTTGACTCCCGCCATCTCGACCTGAGAGATAAAACGCTCTTGCCTGTCCTCTCATTCTCGATTGCAGCCTCATCGCCATCACCCTCAATGTAAGGATTTCCTTCCTAACAAAGTATTTGACTGTTCACTTGTAATAGGCGTCTCATAATCCGCCCCGACCCGGCCTCTGCCTCTCTATACGTCGCAAACCTTATTCTCGCACGTATAACTGCTTTTGCCCCCTCGGCCTCCCGGCCCTTCGTTCTCGGTCTGCCAACAGGCTCCTCCCCGCTCCAGATCTACAAACACCTAGTCGAGTTCCACAAAGCCGGAAAGCTATCGTTCGAACATGTCATTACCTTCAATATGGACGAGTACGTAGGGTTACCCAGGGAGCACCCGGAGAGCTACCACAGCTTCATGTACACCCACCTCTTCAGCCACATCGATATCCTTCCGCAAAATGTACACCTACCGAATCCATTTGCTACAGATTTAGCGGAAGGGTGTGCACAGTATGAAGCGGAGATCGAGAAGGTTGGGGGGATACACCTATTCCTTGCGGGCGTGGGTGGGGATGGGCATATTGCTTTTAATGAGCCTGGGTCTTCATTGACGTCGAGGACAAGGGTCAAAACGTTGGCTCATGACACTGTCGCTGCGAATGCGAGGTTCTTTGGCGGTGACCTTGCGAAGGTACCCAAGATTGCGTTGACGGTGGGTGTAGGAACGGTTATGGATGCGGGAGAGGTTGTGGTTATTGCGATTGGAGCTTCAAAGGCAAGGGCTGTGAGGGATGGGGTGGAAGGCGGGGTCAGCCATCTTTGTACCTTCAGCGCGCTGCAGATGCATCCGAGGGCTGTTGTGGTCGTAGATGAGGATGCGACGGCCGAGTTAAGGGTCAAGACTGTTAAGGTATGTGTTCCACCAAGATGATACGGGAGGAGCTGACGGACGGGGAATAGTATTTCAAGCATATCGAGGAGGTTGCCCAAAATACGCCGGGAGACCACCATGACTTGGGGTTGCTTGGTCGGGAGATTGTATCGAAACTGTGACTGGTTAATTGTTGAAACTCAGGGAGGCCTGTGGTGAGGTTAGTTAGTTTCTTGATAACTACAATCTATTATTACTACCACTATTATTATTGCAGGTTGCTTTGCGAATCTAACTACAATTCAACAATTCTGAAATTCAACGTCAAACGCCTGGAATTTTCACTCGATACCCCGGACAAAATCGCCACTCCTTATGCTTCTGGAATTCTGGCGCAATCTGTGCACAACTTGTAGGTACACTTCACCCACGCACTGTCATAATATCCCTATCCAGCCATTGAGGGTCAGGCGCGCTAGCTAGTCCCTAAAACGAGAAACAAGCAGAACATGTCAGCAATCATCAATTCCCACAAAGCACAGGAGAATACATCATACCCACTCAACCCACAGGCTCCCATCCCCATGTAGCCTTGGCCAATCCTTTAGGTCCTCCAAGGCTTCATGTAAATAACTATCGGTAGCCCTCCTCACTCCGCCCCAGTATACATGGCACCTCCCTTTCCTCGGAAGAAACAGAGCTCTAGATCCATAGTCCGCAATCAATGCCTGAAGATTATGGCGATCTCCTGGATTATGTGGATATTCGAGTCGCAGCTGCGCTATGCGCTGGGCTTCGGGTGTTGTGAGGTAATTCCCAAAGCCCACGGTGGAGTTGGGTGCGCTTTTGTGGTTGGTGAAAGTAGTGAAAGTAGTGGTGTAGGTGGTGTATTCCCCGCCGGTGCTGCTGGTTGGTGGGCTGGTGGGATGTGTCGGTGGTCCATGGGGGGGAAGGAAGGGAACAGACAAAAGAAAGTTATTGTCTGCAAAGGGAGGTTTAGACATGGCACGGAAACAGGGAGTATTTGGAAATTATCGGGATTGACTGATTAAATGAAAACCACTCAAGTGTTATATACCAACATCAACAGTTCGTTGGGATTGGACTTTGAACTGCTGAAACTTAAATACTTAAAGAATTATTGTCGACATTAGGTGTCCTCAATGCTCTCGTTCCCAAGAATTTTCATCGCTCGCAAGCTCGTTCCTCAAAACATTGAGCTTGCGAAGTCAGCTGACAGCTGGTTTACGAGCGCAGGTCCTCAAGGCCAGTTGAAAGCCGAGTTAGGGTAAAGGATTTAGCACATTTGAACTGAGATAAACGTGTAAATGTACTTTCGACTTTCGAACGTTAAAATATATGCGAATAGCTGTGGTTACTTTATTGCTCAACCAACTCAGTTCTTCGATTCGAATTTTCAACTGGGTACCTCACGCCTTCAGCTCAACAGTGGACTTATAGTGGCCAAAATAATTCTTCATCTCCAACTCCAATTCGTCCTTCAACGGTTCAGCTAGCCTTAAAAACCCCTATTTGAAAGATATTGGGACGGAATTCAGATTTCACGTGGAGCCATCCAACCCCTAACCCACAACAGAGTTGCCAGCTCGCCTCCTCACCTCCGGCGGTCGGCACATCACCGAGGAGCATCGACAAATTCGCTCGTCAACATTCCCGAACCTACCAACAAAGTTGACGGTGTGCGTTGACTGGCCAGACTTCCCAAAGTGCCTCACCGCTATCGGGTCTGGCCTAAGCCATTGTACTCTACTTCCGCCCCACGCGGGGTCGCTCGCAACCGAATCCCGTGGCCAGACACGTATCCATACTGGGAGTAGCAATTTATAACTCTACCTAATCCTGACTAATCATCCTGGTGGGGAATAAAGTACCTATCCTCTATTGACAACAGTAACCACCATCAACAGGCAACATCGTACCAGTGATGAAGCTGGCTTTGTCACTCGCCAGAAACACCGCCGCTGCTGCGACCTCCTCGACTAGCCCCAAGCGTTGCATGGGCAGGGTCTCGATAAAAGGGCCCATCTAGATATACTGTTTAGATTTTGCTGCTGAAGAGAAGAACGGAAAAACTTACCTGTTCCCACATGTCTTCGTGCACTAAATTAGTGCGCACAATTCTGCTCTAGTTCAGCAGCAAGCTCTGGGTGGGTGGGGGCGATGATTTTACCCTGGGCAAACGGCATTCACCCGAATACCGTCAGCAGCATAATCGACAGCATCCGCCTTTGTGAGTCCCAACACGCCTGGATCTGTCAGTCCACTGACTCGAATCATGGAAGACCGGGCGAACAAACCATGTTTGGCAACTACGTATGGCGATTGAACCCGATAACCAACCAGTCCCAGGACACTGGACATGTTCACCACCGCACCTCTGGACAGTATCCCGTTTCTTCTCCGCAATCAGCAACGCCGTCCGGTCTCTCCTGCATCAGATTTGGGTCACACACGCAAGCTTCCTCGGTTCTTGTAGCTTCATTTGTCCCAAGACCGCCTTCTCGCACAAAAACAGCCCGCGCAAATTCACACCCGTGACACGGTCATATTCCTCTGTAGGCATCTCATCGGTCCTTGCTGCGGTTCCAGCTATACCAGCACAGTGAACAGAATAATCGATTCTTCCAAACTCTTTCACGGCGGTGTCAACCATATCTTTGACTGCCGCCGCGTCTGTAACGTCGGTGGTCTTGGTGATGACCTGAACATTTGGGTTGATCTCTTTGGCGAGCTTCGTGGTTTCCTCCAGGCGTTCGGGGATGATGTCGGCCGCGAGGACCTTCACACAGCCTCCTTTAATAAATTCAAGGACAACACCACGGGCCAGGCCTGAGCCTGCGCCGGTCACAAGGGCTACACTAGGTAGATGTCAATATGTTGATGATGTTGAGAAGGGAAAGGAAGGGGTATTACCCGTTCTCGATTCCGCTCATTGAGATTAATGGGCTTAGTGAAATGGGGAAGATATGTTTGCTTTAATTGAAGTGTAGAGAGAAGTGCGAGGGAAGCTCAGTCGATGCTGCTATCAGATCCGCACCATGTACTTCTAGTCAGGACGAATTTATACTCTACGTCGTACCCCGCCTGATATAAGTCCGAACCGACTTGTTTTTGTGCAGACTGCATTGTGCGCGATCGTTTGCGTTGCTTTCATTCGTCTACTTTCTAGCTTGTTGTAGGTGTAATGCAGATTCAAGGCGTAAAGGCATCAGATATGTAGGCTGGACGAGCTAGTCTGAACTTAAACACGCCGGATGGTACAGTTTGGGGTGCCGGTTGGAGGGTGCGGGGGTGCATCCCACACTGAAATTTCAACATCACCAAGTCTCTTCGAGGCATCGCCAATATTCAAAAGTAATATATGGCGGAGAGGGAATAAACCGGGATCCAAAGGATTTAAAGTAATAAGTCCTGATATCATGGTTACGAGGCATGTAGAACCAGTACTGTACTGAAAAAGAAACAAATTCGGAGTGCTGGAAGATGCTTAACATGTACTTAATGTACCAGTATGCAGACTCCGCGCTTGTGCATGTATTGTTGTGATTTCACCTAGCAGCCTACGGGGTGCAGCCCAGGAAGTACTTGCAACTTTCTTTCTTCCCTCCCCCAAACCCCCGACGTTAGTCTGTCAGACGGCTTGGTAGGATTTTTGCGGTAGCCCCAGCGACCAAAAGCCGTCTACAGACTACCCCGACGTCTGTCCTATCAATACTCCTCGCACTGGCCGACGGGAGCCTGCAATTCCAGCCCAATTCCCGTCGCTTACTGGATATCCAAGAGTGCTGCCGATGCCGTATCCACTTTGGTACTGGTATCTAAGGCATAGCGTTAAAGTTGACTCCCTGCTCCGGATTGATCCTGACAGCCCTTATCACAGACAATTACAGGCAGTACGGAATATAACTACGTGAAATATAGTGGGAAGTACTTTATGAGGAAACTGAAAGGAAGTGATCTAGCTATAAGCCTAAGGACAGTAAAGTTGATGGAGGGGTATTGTGGTGGATGGGGAAGGACGTCCGCAGCTACATAACATCATCCCCAAATTCTTCAAAACAAGCTTGCTGCATCCGTCCTTAATCACTAAAAGCGGGAAGCCAATTTTGGTTCTGTGCCTTATCCTATGGCTTAATGGACGCTGGAGAGTACTTGTAATTTCCTAACAATTATAGAAGTAGAGTAAACTTTCAGCAGGTGTCACGTCTACACTAGTGTCATGCTGTGACATGGGTGCTGATATCTAGCGCCGGAATGGTCTGTAGCTCAGCTGGCAGGCTATTAATAACACTGCAGTTTCGGCCGGCTTGGTTTTTCTCTACAGAGTAATGTGATTTAGTAATAAAACCAATCATATCCTAACCAACGGGATCCTACGACATAAAAACCTGACTTCAACTTCAACATGGCAGACAGAAAAGGAATGACCCTGAAACCAAGCCTAAATTGATAAGACCCCCCATTAATTCTCAGCAAAAATACTGACATGTCCATACGGAAGGAAAAATATGGAAAACCGCTCAGCTTGTTCTAGTAAAAAAAAGAATGCATTTACGAAAATGAATTGATGAGGGAATCGAAGGTATTTCTTAGAGCTGGCTCATATACTGTTGAAGACTATGGAGATGAAGGCCATGGTGTTGAACATCTGTGATGCTCTTTCGAAAAATTTCTCCGTGTCCCGCCAGATTTGAATCATGCTTCCACCAAAGACAACCCATGTGATTCTGCCCCTCATCATCTTTGGTGCTTAGACAGCCAAACTTCAGAATGTAATACTCCATTGGAAACTCCGTAACGCGCCCCCGCTTCGCACATTCATTATGTGTCATCCTCCAAAAGAAGCTGTCTGCCTGGTATGGGTAAAGGTCAAAGACCTCGGAACCCAATCCCATAAAGGAAACCCGAAGTTTATCACCTTCCTCGAGAATGTCGATAAAGTAGTTGTGGATCGCATTATAATATCTGCCAGTATATGTGCGGAGTGAATGCGTTGGTTCGGTCACATTTCTGAGTCGTTCTATCTGCTTCATAATATCCGACAATACTGAAGCACCATGTATGGCACTGGAGTTTGCTAGCTTGATATAATCTTTTGGATTGACGTTGGGATTGAATAGTGCTTCGATAAGTAGTTGGCCGACCAATTTGGTTCCTTCACTGAGCCCAACTGAATTTGAAAGCACTACGACTGCGCTTGTCGTTTCAGGAAAGAGAGCGGCGAATGCAATAAACCCGGGGATACTACCCTGGTGATAGAGCGCAAGTCGTGATGGTGAACCTTCGCCAATGACAGGATTTTTCACAGGCCCTATATATGGTCCCTCCATTGCGATAATATTGGGGAGCTGAGCTCGAACCCACCCGAGTGCATAGGTATTTTCTCGGAGTGAGGGAAAGGGCATGCCAATCATCCCGTTCCAAAGGTTTGTCAACTGCTTCAAAGAATTGGCCATGGAAGAATGGCCGTACACGAATTTCAAATTCGCCGCCTCAATAAACGCTTTATATAAGCAAAGCAGGTCCTTCACAGAACTTCGAATACCACCAGCCGCACCCATCAACACATTTTCGCCCTGCAGTGGCGATGGAAGCTCGAATAGTGACCCGTCTTCCAAGCTCGCATACGGTTTTGCGATATTGTCGTCGTGTGATACATTGGTGTAAAATGTCCTGGTCATTCCTAGTGGCTCGAGTAGGCGATCGTGCAAGAACGTAGCATATTTCGTGCCAGATAACTTTTCAATAACCTGGCCAGCCACTTCATACGCAAAATTATTGTAAACAAAGGCTGTCCGCAACGGCCTTACAGTAGGAATGTAGCTAAGAATCGGAACAGCTTGAGATCTCTCAAGTGCGACGCGATTGTTTGATAGCACCCACAGTCCATCACAGCCAGGTAGTCCTGTCCGGTGACTAAGAAGATCGGAAATTGTGATTCCGGAGGTAGGGTCGTTCTTGTGCCGCCGGAATTCAGGAAATACATCATGCAGATTTGTTCCCCAACCCAATTGTTTTTCCTCCACGAGCATTCCAACCATTGCCGCCGTAAATGCCTTCGTTAATGACCCCAAAACGTAAGAAGTATTTTCGTTTGGTTGGATCTGAGCAACCACATCACGATAGCCAAAGTTTGCCTGGTGGATGATTTGCCCTTGATGTAGAACACCCAATGACATGCCTGCCAACCCTGATATCTTGCATATTTCAGCAATAATGGGACCGAGGGCTTCTAGACAATTTCCGATGAGCCTAAACTTTGGTTATTATTGTAAGGTATAGTCGCAGAGGCGCTCCGGTTGCTTACATCTGATTACTATTATAATGCTGTGGTGGGTTGAGGTCGAGTGTTGAGGCAGTAAATGCCGTTTGCACGCAACACTGGCGATAAAGCACCAATTCGCCAGTCGTTTCTTGGAAAAGGGATGCCGCGCAGGATCTACGGATACCAAAAACGGGAGAAAAGCGAATCCCGTATTATGGAAGTACTCAATAGTGCAAGGGGATAAAGGTAGGCAGACAATGGCTGATGAAGAGGTGAAACTGTATATGTTGCAGATGGGCTACAGCAACTGGCGGGTAACAATTGGTTTCCGGATGTAACAAGTAGTTGTAGATAGTCTTCGCGCAACTCAGTGACGTATGTAACACAAATGCAGAGAAGAGAGTACATAAATACTTAAGTACGTAGGTTGAGTGCTATGGATTCTCTCAAACAATGACTGCCGCATCGCAATAATCCGTCATCCTATAAGAAGCGAAGGATTTGGCCGTGAAACTAGCAAACAGTCGAAAAGGGATCTCCAGAGGTCCTTTCAACAATGGTCGATGTTGGCTGTTGGTGACTAACTATTCAATCAGAACGGCAGTAGACATGCCAAACACCAATTTTATTCACTTAACGGTCACAGACTGTTGTGGTTTTGCCAAACACGCCATTAACTGTCAATGGCCACAAACGATTTCCTAATACGGCCCCGGCCCACTCACCCAATCGCAGGGTTGCTTCCTGTTTTCCTCCCACTTTTCTCTCCACACCACCATCCTAAACTAAACTTCATGGCAATTTTCCTTCACAATCACTTGCCAGCCTAATCCTCTCAAAGTAAATCCTAGAGTATTCACTGGAGATTAGTGTGTAATTCTGATCTCTGGGTCATACTGCTGTGGAAAAGGAGATTTGTCTGGTCATTAAGAATCTTGTCGGAGGGTGGAATCAGTTCTATGTACCGGCGGTTGTGGGGTTAAACGGTTTGGGCAGCGCGTAGACGTTTTAAAATCGATCCCGTTCCTGGGCCGTCTCTAACTTCTAATGCACTGTTTAGCGCCTGTTTTATCGTCTGACCGTGACTGAGCCAAAAATATATGTATACCTACAAGTTCCAAGACCCCAGGACTGACCCCTAGGACCGCCCCCTAAATCTACTACTTGATTATTGTCGCCAACTTCAACGACTTCGCTCGTATGTTCCACATGCTGTGCACCAACGAACGCTGGTATACACCCCCGGAGCCTCATCACCAACAGGTGTGCAAACGGTTCCAGCCTTCCAGGTTCTAATGACATACTTAAGTACCCAAGTATAGAGGATTTTTCACTACTGGCCATTATCCGATTTTATAGCCCCCCCTTCTTCGTGTAGGACTACCTACGGAAGTAAAACCATAAAAATTCCCCGGCCATCTGATTTGCAAGTTTGTATAAGGCTGAACTGCAGTCAATGTGCCGCACATCAGGGAACAGTAGACTATTGGACATTTCAAAAACTCACAAACTGCAACTATGGGTCACAAGCGTACTATTGGTAGTCAGGATTTGTCGCTTTAGAGCTGTGGGGTTGTTGGCAGATTCTAGAAGAACTATATCTACCATCACAGCAGTTACTAAGTTGCGAAGTTTTATGCATCGCAGGAGCCAATGACCCAGCCTCCAAAACAGGACGCGATTATTTTACATTCAATTGGCGTACTATTTTCCACGTACTTGACCACCCACAGAAGTCATAAACTGGCTACTGACCTTGAGGAACGACTAAACATACGGTTCCAGCCTCAACGCACAAACTCACTTCGTCCACGGTCACCATGGCAAAATTTCTTGACGGTGAATGGAATCGAGCTCTGGAACTGCAACTTCAGCGTCTAGAAGGAAAGAAATATGTGGGGGTTCTTCGGTGCCTCAGCTATGAATCATTCCAAACCTCTATCGAAGAAGCAGATCGCCTCTATGCTCGAAGGAACATTGCCCGGCATGTAACTGCACTTGAACCATCCCTGGCACATCTCAACAGCTTTGTTGCGGCTATTACATCTATTGTTCAAGGAACTAGCCCAATAGCCGGTTTTATTTGGGGTCTTATCCAAATGATAATAGTGGTTAGTTGGTAGATATGTAGTTTGTTTGACTGTTGACATGCTATGAGGCTCTGAAAATGAGTATAGTCGCTGACCGAAGAAAATGATAAAATTTGCAGATGGCTAGTAGATTTGCGAAAATCATGAAACTTATCACCGATATGATCGAAAACCTTACATTTAAACTGGATACAGTCAAACTTTACCTCGAGCAGTTTCCCGATTCCAAAAGGCTACATGGATGCGCAAGCAGTGTTATTTTGGCCTATGTGAGATTTTGTATCTCTGCACTCAAGTTTCTCACACGGCAGTTACCAATATGTATATTATACCCCACCAACTGTCGGGCTCTAGGCGGTCCAGCTAACGAAGACAGACACTCTACTCCGAATGCTATGGAGCACCATCGAACAGGAATTCCAGAGAGCTAAGGAGGATATTGATAAACAAATCGCGCAATTTGAATCCGCAGGGCAACAGGAGGTCAATAGAACTTTGGTTGTAGGTCTCCGAGGAATTTTAGCTACACCGGTAGCAGATAGGATTGAGGCCACAGAGCCATCCAACAATTTCTATGTTGATTATAAGCGAAATGACCATTTTTGCGGCCGAGAGGATGACTTGGAACACCTGCATCGGCTCTTGACTATTGCGTCTACTTCGCTGCAGAAATCCTGCGTTATTCACGGCATCGGAGGAGTTGGAAAGACTGCAGTCGCCATCGAGTATACCTATCGTTTCCGACGTTCCTACGACTGCATTTTTTGGATCCGCGCAGAGACCGAGCTAGGGCACCAGGAGTGTATGGCGGGACTTGCGCAAAGCCTTAAGCTCGATCTCCCCGAGACCGGAAATACAACCAATAGGGGCGCTGCCTCGGCTGTGCGAAAATGGTTGGAAACCACAGGTAAGACTCATACTCAAGTTTGTTCTATTTCACCCTAGCCTAATATCTCTGCTATTGAGAGACCAGAGATGGCTCGTAGTTTTCGACAATGCTGAAGAGTGGGCCATCTTGAAACCCTATTGGCCACGATCGACTCGAGGCTCTATAATCGTCACCTCTCAGGACCCACAATTTGCCCAAACCACTTCCTCAGAAATATGTTTGAAGCCTTTTGACCGTGCTGACGGATCAAAGTTGCTTTTGAGACATCTTCGCAAAGACGAGTCATCAACCCAAAGCACTGATGCAAGGCGAATCTCCGACGAACTTGGAGGATTGCCTTTGGCAATTGCCCATGTTGCTGGCTACCTTGCGGAATCAAGAGCATCCCTCGGTGACTGTTTAGAACTTCTAAAAGAGCGCAGAAATTCCGCGAGGATTTTTTCGATAGCTCCGCCGATGACAATCTTTCAATACGAAAAGACTCTTGGCACAGTTTGGGATGTTGCGCTGCAAAGACTAGATCGAGATGCACTTACACTTATTCAGGTATTATCCATGATGAATCCGGATGGTGTGCCTGAGGATATGCTCCGAGGAGATCATAGAGAACCGGAACTGGCGTTTTTAGACAGTGGAGATGTTATGCGGTATGGCTAGTTGACTCTATATTAGAGGTTATAGAATTGTGCTTACAGGTACATGTCAGATTTCAAGATATGATCAGAGTCCTAGGAAGCCGGCAATTGGTGGAACGGGTGGATGTCTCCGGAAAGCCATGTTTGATAATGCACCGCTCGCTACAGCGTACCATATTGCACCGGCTAGACACAGACTTTGAGAAATTCCAAGATACTTTTAACATGGCTTTTATCCTCATCCGCAAGGTATTTCCGAGGCAATCTCCTGTTCATGGCCCCCAGAACGATTTATGGGGTGTTTATGAACAATACCGGTCTCATGTCATGAATCTCCGAGCCGTATACATGCGATCCGTTCGTCGGCCTTTAACTTCAATGGAGTTTGCGGAAATACTATCTGATGCCGCATATTACTTCTGGGAACGAAATATTTTTATTGACGGCCTCCGGGCAAGCGACACGGCGGAAGAAATTTGTGAGAAATTCCCCAGTCAATTTAAAAATAAACGAGCAAATGTGCACACAATTGCGAGTGCAATACGATGGAATCGCGGTATCTCGGAGAGGCGTGGTTGTCTGCGGCGTTTCCTAAAATCATTGTCCCTCCGTCAACAGTTACTGAACGAACTCAATGATAGCGATGCTACGATGGAAGATCTTGCACTTTATGCAAATGCTTGGAATGATGTGGGCTGCTCTCTGTTGGATTATGAATGCTATGAGGATGCAGTGCCGTATTTCGACTTGTCGATAGCGCTTAAACGTAAACTCGGGGACAATACGGCGTGTTTAGAGTCCTTGAAGAATAAAGCGCTGGCACTCACCGGTCAAGGCCGATTTGTGGAGGCCATTGAATTAATCCCGGACGAAGCGAGCCTACCCCAAGACGTATCAGAGCCTGCCTATGTTCATATTCTCCAGGTGTTTCAATTCACGTGGGCTTGTATCCTTTTGAACGCCGGGGACCTCAAAAAGGCTCATGAGAAGCTTACAAATGTTCTGGCATGTCGAAGAAATCTATACGGTGAGTCTGGAAGGAGCACTCTGGATGCGTGCTATATGCTGGCTATAGTGAAGCAGAAGATGGGGAATTATGAAAACTCTGTGTGAGTAAGACTTTTAGATGCCCAGGACAAATACTTACAATACGTTCATCTTAGTATTCTCCTTAAGACAGCGCTAGAAACCCCAGAGGAATGGTCTGATGAATCGATAGCACGGGCCCAGTACAGTTTGGGACGGGTCCTTCACCTGATGGGCCAAGGGGAAGACTTCCGGGCTAAAGCCCAAGCACATAAATGGATAGGTCATGCCGATTATCCTTCTATCATGACACTAGATTCGGACCAGATTTACGACCATATTGTGTCAATTGAAGCAGGAAGATCTACTATGGGACATTTTCGGCAGGGTGGCAGAACCCCAAGGCTGACCAAAATATGCCTAACACTCAATGAACGACTCTCATCTACAGGAAACGGTGTCTTAACAGCAGCTGAAGTGTCTGAGATCTGCCGAAAGTGTATACCTAATCTAGAGGATGAAAGCATATGATGTAGGTAAGGCTATCTTTCGACGCAGCAAGCCACTTCAAGACAACAGACTGACACTGGGGTATTGACCTTATGTATAGCCTTTGTATGCAATTGATGGATATCTGGCCGTTTGGATGGATGGTGTCATTACTTGGTTGTTAGATGCCCTTCCAATGGTAGAAATGCTTGTGGTACTCAGACTTAGTTTGTTTCTGGCGGAAGGAATCTGATGGAGAGAGATCTGATGGAAAAGGGGAGTCCGGAAGGATACGGGGGCCGTGAATTATTCACTAATAGCGCCTAGCCCTCATTGACAAGCATAGGAATCTCTGGTTAGTAGGGCGATCATGCATATTAGTCTATTAGAGGAATTTGACACTTCTTTTGTGAGCTAGATTGAGGGACAACAATTACAGAAACCTGTTTTCAATTTGCAGTTTACATGTGGGTGTTTGGGATCCGGCAGCGGATGCCTGTCATCAGAACATGTGGTACCATGCGCACGCACACATCTATGTTATGTATAATAGGTGCTATTAGGACACCCCCAAGTAGAGCGTTGATTTAACTAGTGACCTAAAATCCCAGCGACCCAAAATCCCAGTGACCCAAAATCCCAGTGACCCAAAATCCCAGTGACCCAAAATCCCAGTGTCGTACGTCTCAACGGTTGTAGTTTACATGCCCGGCGGTCTATGCCGAATGGTGAGAAAGATACTGTATAGGAGGGTAGGAAAATCAATAGTACTATGGTATCCTCATATAAGAAAGTCTACAGTAATAAATCCGCTAGCAGAGCAAACTGGGATTGCCCGCGAAGCTTGAGAGAAGAGAATGCACACACCCCGAGTAGCGAATTGGAGGATGAACACTGTGACGCACGTGAGGCTGATAATCCACCAGTTTTAATTATTCAAGATAGTGAGAAAGGCTGATCAAACAGACACAGTGGTGGGGGTTTTTTGTGTAGCAGAGATTAGCGGTCGTGACTGGGACCGGTTCGCAAACTGTACTGCAGATTGCTGATGATTGGTTGTCGTTTAATCATTTAGTGTGGCAAAAGTAGTTCGTAGATCGCGGTCGTTCAACGACTACCACACAAAAATGATATTTCTCCACAACAAAAGAACAGAACAAAAGAGAGGCTCTAAGAGAAGTCGCTTTTAAAATTCTTTGTGGAGTGGACGGCTGAACGATCTACAGTATCAACGACTTTTGTCACCAACCTCGTACACGTACACCCACTGGAAGAAGGCTCTTTCTATGTCTCTCTCCTAAATCCATCACCAGTAGAGAGGGTTTGCAATTAGAGAATGCACGCATAGAAATGATCAACGCTACATGCACACCGAAGTTTGCAATTTGGGGTCAGCCTTAAATCGCAAACCAACGGTATGCATGCAGCTCCCCCAGATACGTGGCCATGGCTGCCTCCTATGGCCAATACACCATTTTATCAATACTTCATATCATAACCCCCGCCAGCCGCATCTGCAATATAGAAATCACCCAGAGTACATTTGCAATTGCATGTCACATTAAGGTAACAAAACTTCGCTTCAAATCGTTTAACTTATCCGACGACTAATAAAGGAATTCGATCCGGAATCAATCTCAACCTGAAGCCAACTACCTGCGAGTACCACCATTGCCGGCTGCAACCCTCAAAACTGCGAAAGGAAGACCAAAGTGACTAAACCCATCCCATAAACAAATAGAGCAATTTGAGTCTCTAACTCACGGTGGTAATTGGCGGCGGCGTCGTCGGCGGCGGCGAGGGTACACTGGTGTCTGGTGGCTGGGATGAGTCTGGTGTTAGATCTGGGTCTCCTCCCTCGCATGCTCCGCCAGATTTGCTTTTCTCCTTCGCTTGCAGAGTGTCCTTCCAGGGCTCGCTACGTCCATCCGTTGCCGATTCTTTATTGGTCTCAACGGCCCAAAATTCCGGAGATTTCGAGACCTGATCCATAATTTCCAGGCTATTGGGGTCCATTAGAATTTGTCCTAGATTGTTAGTGTAGGGGAAGAGCTCACCGAAGGCTGGCAGCTGTTAAAGAAGGATCTTGGAAACGTGAGATACCGTTATGTCAAGCGATGCTTCTAGATTTCAAGTGTCAGGCTTTCCTCTACCACAACAATAATGGTTTTTACCGGGTAGGAGTCTTGGGTGAATTATATGCTGTGCGAATAGGAGTTGTTTGGTCTCTAGCTTCGAGGATGCACAAGATTTATTTAATCAGTCTTGTGGCGGGGTCGTCTTTCCTACTTATAACTTGCTCATGGCTGAGTTTGTGCAACATCTTGGTGGTGAGATCGCAATACCAGAAACCCGCCCACTCTTTGGCAATGTAATGCGATAGAGAATGGACAAGAACGACAGCGGAAATCGCTCACACTACATGCTCGAGTGAACTAATCATAACCCACCCCGTCAGAGTTACATTTAATACCGAGGCATAGAAGATCACATATCTCTCTGCGCCGCTTTCTTCTATTGAGGCTATCAGACCCCACTGTTTAAACCTTTCCTGCTCCCCTGTAAATATGCAAGGTTAGGACGGCAGTCTCGGTGGGGGAAGTGGGCACGGATTGATCTACCCCCGCTGAATCTGCAGCTGTGGTGATGATGTAGTCATGTTGAGTTGGTGTTGGGGTGTGGCATCTCAGACGTCAAGGCGAGTTGGGACCCTACTCGAACGTGAACGTTGCCCGAATCCCTCAATTGTAAGATTGTATCTGTTGACCAGAATCTGCTAGTGATTAAATAATATCTAGTCCAAGTAGCCATCTACACATCTGCGGCCCACTACACCATAATCTACGACTGAGGGGTCTTGTGGGAAACAAATGGAGGTGAAGGGTAGAGATGTCGTCTGCGGGGTAAGTGTCAAATGTGAAACAGTCTGAGAAGCGGTTCTTGGTCACCCATATCTTACAGGCATGTCACGCCAGCAGCTCATGTTCTTCTAGTAATTATCCTCCACCAGCTCTTTCACGGAAACACCACTGGGTCTTAACATTATAAAGCTTATAGCGGAGACGCGTTTGTCAATCAACTAGTGAAGACGAGAACTAACCAACGGTTATCTAAACACTCTGCTGTGGATTTACAGAGCTTTTGAAGCTGTTTTAACCAATAAGAATATGGACGCAATAGCCAGACTGCGATATATCAAGCCAAATGTCTTGTATGAAAAGGAGAAACCGTATTACATCTTCTCGGAGGTTCCAAGCGGCTATAGACGAGGCAATCTCGAATTCGAAGATGGCCCCGAGCAGTTGATTACCGATATTCGTGGACGAGAAGCCGACTTCACTCTCGATGAGCATGGATTTATCTATCAGACATGTGTTGCGCCTTCAATTAACTGGAAAGATGAGAATGAAATCTCTTCCAAATATATCCTAGACGTTAAGGAACTCCTTTCGACATTGCTAGGTAAGGGGATAGAGAGGTATGAATTGTGTGGTTGGCGGGTGGGTTGTCTTCCTCTTCTGTTCTTGCCCTTTTTCTAGACTTCATCACAGACTCTGGATATAAGTACTGAAAATGTTTCGCGTGGTTAGTTAAGGAAGGTGGGTGCCAGCAATGTCGAACTACACCCGGACATGGGAAGGATGATACATCTCCCAGCCGTTGACGTTGTACACGTTGGTATTGTTGCCCTAAGAATATCTAGCGAGGTTGGAAGTATGCTGATCGAATTAAGACCATAGCACCAGAGACATTTTGGATTGGATGCACCAACGCTTGGGTGGGGAAATGGATGAATTAATAAAGAAATTCCGCGTGAGAGTCATGAAGTATGTCGCCGTCATATAGGGCTACGTTTTCTCAGCATTTCGAGACCGGAATCTCTGCTAAAGCTAAAAACAATATGCTAATGCAAATTTTAGTGTATGGCGACCTATAGTAGAAGTTGTGGAGGACGTACCCTTAGCGGTGTGTGATGCACGTGCTGTAAGCCGCTCCGACTTAATAGAAGTTAACAACGTCCACCCAATCAGCCAGCGAAGGAACTTACTAGCAAAATATAACGAGAATTTCCGGTTCTACTATCTGAGCAAAATGACCAAGGACGAAGTGTGTGTGTTTAAGGTCTTTGATTCTGAAGACGGGAAGGCCAAATGTAAGTCCCACCACGCCAGCGATGACATCTACAGCGAGCGGCTGCTGAAGGCTTGTACTGACTTTGCATTGCTAGGTGTTCCTCATGCCTCGTTTCGGCACCAAGATCTTAAATCTCCGGATCTACCGCCGCGCGAGAGTATTGAGGTCCGCTTTCTTATACTCTCGGAACATGGAACTACTAACCACGCGGGAAGTGGGGGTGATTGCGAATGAGTCTTGCTATCACGAGCTATCTATCGATTCTTTCACGTTTATGAACTAGTTGTCTCTATACTTATCTGAGCCTTTGATGCAAGTTCTTCACTTAGCTTTATTAGTTAATAGAACTTCCACCTATCTTCGTTGTTCGAAACTCATCTGCCTAGTATCGCAAGACAATTATAGCTTCCCATACGTGACCGTCGGTTCTGAAGAGATTGGGTGGAAATAGTGGAGTGAGATCGGCGATGATAATAGGGAGAAATTTCCAACTATTGACTTTTCTCGTCCTAGCTCCCACCATCCCGAAAGCTGGAGAATTTCAAATGAAGGCTCTGACGCTCACCGCTTTAACCCCGCATCCTCCCCAACCACGGCACTTTTGTATGAGGAACCAGGTTAAGCAGTTTGTTAGACGGCATTTGGTACGCGTATGGCCGCGTGGTGTAGCCTGCGAAAAAAAAATCCGTCTGACAGACTTGATCCTGAGGTGGGGTATACTTTACTAGGTAGTATATTAGCCTCACACAAGGAATACCTACGCTTGGTGCTGGGGTTTGGAGAATAAACATCACCATGGAGCATTAGACTTTGCGCTGTTGACTCGGATGGATTATCGCAAGACAAGGGTGATTGTCAGAATAGTAACAGAAGGGCGATCTGTGCTCTCGTATACCAGACGTTCGTTTTCGCTTCGCGGTTTTTCACCGAGCAAGCTTGCGAGTGAGGTGAAAACGTCTGGGCACAAGAGCAGGCGACCTGCTGTTTCACCCGGTGTCAAATTTAGCGCGACTTGGCCATGTTGTGATCGCTCACCACCTAGAATTGCGATACACTCAGATCCGGAGCCAAAAACCCAATATTTGACTCTAGACTTTGAAGAGCTACCAATTCTACATTTTTACTTGCTTCAGAAAAGTAAAGTTATCAGCAGATAGAGCTGTTTCTGAAGAATATAATATAAATTCTGGTACCAGGATATGAAGTGGTTGCTTAAGTGGCAGGGAATTGCTGGGTTCAAACTTTTTGAGGTGGGCGACACTGCAAAGTCAGTCTGAAACAGTGACGTTGTGTCTGAGAAGCTAGTCCCAACACCCGAGTGCAAGCAAGAGCCGCATTACTCGTAGATAACCCTACCCCTTAGGGTACCAAGCCAGGTCAGATGCAAAGAACGTTATCGCGATGTCAAGTTGCTATTCTAGCGTACCTATTCCATGCCAAAGACATGCCAGTGGGCATCATATCCAATACTAGCAGCCGCATTGTACTATTCGACAGCGCACCTACTCTAGCATCGGCATCGATTACTACTTGTGGACCGGTCTGATCACAGGCGTCGGGTCGCGAATTTTCATTCTGTACTACAATACTACTAAAGTTGACGTGTCACCGGGAATCGTTGCTCATGCCCGAGTAATACGGTATAGGACCGTATGTAGCTATTGGGTGTTCAAAAAAGAAAGTAAAACGGTATCAAACCCGCAAATAACTATACAATAGTCGTATTGCTTATTTTCAGTGGCAAAAAGAGAGCCTAGGATTGAGGCTGTTGCTTCCCATTTGCTTATTTATATCCTACGGTGCCAGATGGAAAAAACTCTTCTGCAGCATGAGCGACTAAAGACTCGACTGATGCGATTGCTTACGTGCTCACTTGATAGAATTACACAGGTAGACTGTAATATCATAGGCCGCCTGCACTTCAGTGCCCCAGTATTCATCGGGAAACGCCAGACCGATGAACGGCGACGTTGATCAACCCAGGGTTCGGAGCCTTCTCATCGGAATTATAACGCAGACCCTACATATGCCGTGGCGAGCTAACGCTAGTCCAATGCTCGGGAGTAGGCACCGGGAAAACAACGAAGACAAATCCATCTAGGAACAAGAAGTATACATATAGAAATGGGTGAAGAATTACTTGTGAGGAGTAATTAACCATGAAGACAACAATTCTTGTAACGAAGATGGAGCCTTTCAGCATGAGCAGAAACTCAAATATGCCAAGTTTACCTTGCAATTCCACGTATAATGGGAGTGTTATACCAGCAGCCCACAGAGCCATTGAGATACGGTAAGTTCCGGCTCGTTCCCCAGGTCCATCCAGCCAGGACTGATTTTGTTTTTTGAGCCAGGAATTATGTCAGATGGCTTCCTTCGAGCGTTTTGTTGGCTCATATCGTGGCTTTTGCGGTCTCGGCCTGGATGGAACTTCCCGTAGACCAGGGAGACGTCGACACAAAATAGGTTCGAATGGGTTACTAAACGAAGATCATTTAACCTGTTTCGATTATATTCTAAAACCCGAATGACTATACTTTAATCTGTCTGTTGTTGGGCGGTTTTGACCCCAACCCGCCGATCTACAAATTCGCGGTGTTCGAGGACTTATTCTCACGCCAAGTACGTATGAGATAAATTATGTGGCTAAAAAGTTTGACACATATAAAACAGAGTCGTACCTGGTAGTGGTTTGAAGGAGTCATTGCGACGTTTTTGTTGGGGAGTCTTAGTCAGTTGGGTGCACCCACCCAAGTGATCATTCATCATTAGATTGTCGAAAGACAGCACTAGGCTTTGATATATCTCTGGCGCTGGAATATGCCATCTGCATGAAATATCTGCCTCGCGTATGTTGTCATGAAGAGTTTATTTTTCCATTTTAATCATACACCCATCACCCGTTGCTGCGCCAGATCTCTTCAGTAATCATCGGATTCGATGGTTTCAGCCTTGTCTTTGCTTGGCGATATACCGTGAGTGGAACATACTGAGTCGTGCTTTAGCACTGCGCGTTTTTATGATCCTTGGACTTTGTTCGCCGAATGTCAAGGCGTTCTTCTGAGGCTGGCAAGCGCATGGGGGTAAATTGTACGGAGTGGACCTATCACTGGGTATATAACCATGGCTATAAACATCTCCATCGACGCATCAACCTCCAGTAACCAGTTCAATCGCTCGCGGCCCAACTTCAAATCCGGCGCTACCACGATGGCACATTACTCCCCTGCTGCCCGAGTAACACGAGATGTCATATTCTTTGTCTTGATGATGGCGTTCACAGCCGGACGGATAATACATGGTCGAAAACGGTGGTGGTTCAAGAAGGTTCCAAACAAATTCCCAGAGATCATTGCTTCATCGTGCTTAATTCTAGCTACTGTTATCACCGTGCCAATTATTGGATTAGCCATGGAGGATATTGTAATCGTTATGAGACTTAAAACTGCAGAGCAAATTTTGAAGTACAATTTGGAACCAAGGACAAATTTGGTAATCATTCTAGACAGCTACTGTTAACATGTTCAAGTAAAACTAATTCGTTAAAGGTGTCTTTCATGTATTACATCCTGCATTTTCTATGTGTATGGCTTCTCAAGGCCGCATTTCTTACTCTTTTCTTTTCATTTACGGCAAACATGACGAAGAGGGTGCTGTATCTCCTACGTTTAACCGTCTTCTTTGCGGTAGTTGCATTTGTGGCCACAATTTTGGTCTTTTGTTTGTGGTGTAGACCAATAGCTATCAATTGGTAACGTCGATCCCTAGATAAAGGCTATTTGAAAGTACCGATTAACGAAGTCGTAGGCATCTCGTTCTGGGTCCAGACGGCTCCCAACAATCATGCATGTTCATTATTGATGTTAAAGGGATGGGAGTTGTTACTACTTTGAACATTGCGGCAGATATAATGAGTGAGTTATCCCTAGCCGGCTAAGATGAATCTCTTCTTTTCCTTGTTATAACAACCATTTTACTTGATCCTCTAGAACTTTAGAGTTTAATGACCTGTTGGTTTGATGGATTTACATTATGTTTAACCGCAAACTAACACCATGCTACAGTTGCAATGCTCTCCATCCTCATCGTAATTTCAATGCCACTTCAACTCCGGGTAGAACGTATCGCGTTAGGTTTCGTCATATTCATTGGCTTCCTCTCAATTGCCGCTGCTGGAGCTCGGTACGGTGTGTTCATCTATGTTTGGAACGACCCAAGTAAGACCGCTACAAGGGTAACGCTTTCCAACCTGGTCTTTATGGATCACTTTATGCGGATTGAGATCCTTTTCGGTGTGATTGCTTATGGCCTCCCGGTGGCCAGGAAGTTTATGGCTCGGACGATGGCTCGATGGAGGCCCCTAGCCAACTGGTCGGGAGATAATGCAAGCAAGAGTAATTGTGATGGTGTCGTAGGTTTCAGGATCTCGGAAACAGGCAGTAATGTGGGGAGAGAGAACATACACAGCAGTGCGTACGAAATGAGAGAAGTAGTTTGACCGGGTATGACGAAGGTGTATTTTGTGTGGTTAGCAAGTATGTTGGTATAGATTCGGTGTGAAGCGGGTATACGTACTGTCGGAGCAAGTCGCGTGTTCGAGGGTTTTCCTTGGCAATATTGTGTTTAATGCAAAAAGTTGATTATAAAACACTGTTCCATCCGCTCAAGATGCTGCATCACTGAGTAGGGAAAGATAACCAATTATACTTTTGGAACATTCCGTCGGTTCCATGTGCTATGCTACTCTCGTATACCGGGTTCACTTCGCGGTGAAACGAGCTTGCGGGCGAGGTGCACCAGAGCAGCGCTATGCCCCAAAAGTCCACCCTAAACTACTTATGAACTTATCTGAGAAGGCCACAATTATGCTTTGAAATGTGTTAATCGTTATCTTTGTGAAACTTGAAAAATTGCTCATTCTTAAACTGCATCATCACAGCCACAATTGATATATGTGTTCCGACCGATACACGAACTCTGCCCGTTTACGAACCGGAAAGGTCAATTCGCAAACTGGGCCGGTTGGCGAACAGAACAAGAAATATGTGTTCCGTCCCACTGGCGAACCTCCCAATTTGCGAACTGGGGAGAAAAGTTTGCGATATTTTGACCAATTCGCGAATTGGAACCAACTGACAAACTAACGAACTTCCATACTCCCATGCAATTTTCAACTCAAAGGGCTTAGAAGCGGTGGATGTGCCAACGGTAGAGTGTACAGTTGGCGGCAGTCGTAACAAGTACAGCACCATACAGTTCATACTCACTGTGGTGAGGAGTGGGGTGTTGTCACCTTTGTAGGCATGATTAAAAGCTTCACCGCTTTGTGATACAGGTTGGGCTCATGATATACCATCAACTGCGAGGAACAATCAAGTGTTTCCTAAATACAGTCTCAAACTCGGAAGCTAGCAAATAAAACTCGCGATATTTTTGACTAGCTTATGAAAATGTCTTTAATCTCACGAACTGGCGCCGATTCGTGAATATTAATGAGATGCTTAAGTTCGCGAACGGGCACAGTTCTTCCATCGGGCGGAACATATGGGAACTGGCATCGACAACTATTTCATGTGACGTGCTATGAAAGGCAGCAACAGTACCAATTAAGTAGTCTGGAGGTGCTAATTTGGAGAAACCCTGGGAAGGTGTCCTCAATGGTGTTCTTCCCACCTACGGTACCGTTAAATGCGAGATTAAACTGAAGCAGGAGATTACCGGGTTACACATGCATGTACCATAAAGTTGACCATAGACCGTTGTTTACATCGCAAATTTCGTGTTGGTGGAGCATATCGCAGTGTGACTCTCTGTTCGTGAACTGGCTTTGCAAACTCACTTCTCAAGTTTGTGAACCGGACAGACCAATTCATGAACCCGGCTTAAGTTCGCGAACTGGAATATTGCAAACTAGTCTATCTAGTTCGTAAACCGCTGAGTTCGCTAACTTCTAGTCATATCTTGATTAGCAATGAGTGATGTGTAATCTATAATCTTCTCACAGCCTGAATCACGTTTGGTGGACATGCTCTCGCCCGGGAGTACTATCCCCTACACGCTCGGGTTTGGTAAATTGGTGTACTCGGCCAATCATAATCCTTGCCACCCGCTGATTAATACACAGTGAAGTGGCAAAACGACCAATTTACCAAACCCGAGCGTGTAGGGGATAACTCAGATCCTAGTATCATATTCCCATCTACACATCTACATCCCGTTATATTCACTATCAACACCAGAAATCAATGGATGCTAAATCAGAATTAACCGTACGACAGAAAGTCTTGTCCGCTTGTTTATGTCCATGGGTATCTATAGAACAAGCAAAGGGGACGCAGTGAGTACAGCAGCAATGTACCCGCAATAGCATGGAAGTCCTATAACTGTGAGAGGTAGAGGTATGTAGGAGAAAAATAACTAAAACAGAATTGAAATTTGATGGCTTCTATGCTGATGATATTGACGTCTTGCAATAGTGAGTGAGGGCCCCAAGAAAATCCAAGTGAGAATTTACGCTCTTTACCGCACAGTTGTAGGTAGGTTTACAGTTGATCGCACTGTTAGTTAGCTAAATTGACGAGAATTTTGAAATGTGGGTTTTGATTTGTCTGGGGCCCCGTTCTCTAATGACTGCACGTCGACAAGGTTTGTTTGTTTGTAATCATATTGCATTCGGCCGCATAGCGGCCATGGCATAACCCGTACACATTTCCTCCCCGCTTCTTCCGTAACATAAAGAAACAAAAGCAAAGTCGCGAGTCCTCTTCCCCCACACAAAGAAAAACCGCCAAAAAACAACATCAACTTTTACACCCCCCCATCACTTGACTCCTCGTGATCTGAGTTCTCCACCTCCTCCACCACTCCGCTAATTCTGCCGACATCCGTGTGATCAAGAAAATCCAACAGTGCCTGTGAACATTTTCTTCTGTAAAAACAAGAGACATTGGCAAACTAATCTTTGGCTTCTTCATTACCTTTTCAACCCCCTCATACCTCCCCTCCCCCTCTTGCCCATCAATCCAAAGCCTTTTTTGTTCTTGTTTCCATCTTTTACACCATTTAAACAAATGGTCTCTCGTCTGATATTCATGCCCGCACCACCAGCACTTCATATCTCTTCTTTTTCCGATCCGCCTCAGGTATTGCGCCGTCAACGTCGACAAGGTACTTATTAGGTACTACTGCTGGCTGGAATAAGCGCATTTTCCGTTTGCTACGTAGAGACTCCGTCTATATACAATCCTCACAGCTCACACTCCAGCTCCAGTCAACCCACCGTCTCGATCGCCTCTAGTCCATCACACAATCAGCCTTCTATCCATCCATCGACCGCGCATCGACCGCAACCAGCGACTGTTTTCCCTTCTCACCTGTTTGTAGTCCGCCAACTCTTCTTCCGAGACACCAAACCCCCGCTACTACCACCATTGTATCACCATATCGACTGTTAGTCCATTCGAGATTGTTGATATTACAACGCCGCAAAAAAGACAGCACTCCGCCGCCGCGATCGACATCCACATGACCGCCCTCGACCCTCTCGCCCTCGATATCAGTACTCTCATTAGGAACGCCGTTGCGGATGTTTGGTGACCAGTATTCCGAAGTGTCCAGGCCGGCCGGCAGCCGGACTGTAGTATAGACTTGCAGTCCGGTCAGATAAAGCCCATCCCGAAGGAGGCTGCCTAAAGCCATACAGCGGGTGGAAAAAAGTCTTGCATAGACGGACAGTAACCGGTAATTCACTGTAAGGAAGTCCACAAAATACATTCATACTTATTCCCATATCCAATACAAGCCCCTGTGCGTTGTAGAATTGCTATTCGATCTATCTTGCGGGTTAGGCCTCACTGAAGTCGTAGGGTTGTGTTGTTTGGACGCCAATACTACACTATCACTATGTCTACCAATCAGCTTTGTTGTTCTACACAAACAGCTGAAAAATCCTTCAAACTTGCTGTGAATATGATGGTAGGTCTTCCGAGTGTTGTTACTAAGATAGGTGTTGCAGAGACCATTTATTCTGTTACGGATACGGTACACCGCTTACGGTCCGTTTATGCAAGACTTTTTTCCACCCGCTGTATGTCTGCAAAAATCTAGCGGTTCCTTACCTAAGTATGAATCTTTTGTTACACGAGGATTCAGTCAGTCCCCAATGTATATTAATGTTACTGGCTGGGGCTTAGGTCAAAGATTTCATCGGCCGCCCTTGGTACAGTCTCAGATTATCTTCATATGTCAGACTTGCCGCTGCGGAACACTGGAGTTGATAGAGCAAGTGCAGGATGAAGCCTAATATACCACTCTTACGTCGGCTCTCCCCTCCAGCAAGCCGTTGCAATCGCTAGATCATCCTGCATTCTTCGAGATCTATGCGCAAGGATCGGTCGCTGCTAGGATAGCGCTTGACGAGCGCATGCTGGGATATACTGAGACGGAGACTACTGGTGCGGCGATGACTGTGGTGTACTTTACAACTATGCCGTCACCCGAAGCGACGTCTGCATTGGCGACTCAGCTAGGAACCCCATCAACTTTGCCCACATAGTGAATAAAATCGGACACCTACTTTACGACCTCGACCTCCTACCATAAATATCATCGGAGAAAGAGACGGAAATTCACATTATATGGAAAGGCTGTTGCTGATACTATAACTGATTATACTTTTGGAACTTCCATGCTTTATGCTCCAAAAGTCGAATCCACCTCAAACCAGTTGTCTTGGACTGGAAAGGTCACAATAATACTTTAAATCTGCCAATCATGTCTAGTCGTGAGTGATGTGTAACCCATAATCCTCCCGCCGTTTGGCGGACAGCAGAAGTGACTTAAACCGTAGTATTGTATTCTCATCTACACATTAACACCTCATAGACCTATTCCCCATTAACACCATAAAAACTCGAAACTGACAGCATTACGACCCCACAACATCCTCATCTTCCCTCTTGCGATCCCTCATCTGAAACCACCGAATCACCATAGTCCACAGCGCCAGCGCAACCGAAACCCCAATCATAGCCCACATTCCGCGGTTGAATCTTGGGGCGAAGTTTGCAGAGTAAAAAACTGCCGAAATCAGCACAAGGGTTTCTTGATTGAATGGTGGGAAAGTACCGATTGACCACCATGCATTGACGGCATTGCTAGATGAACAGTCAGCGAGGATGGAGCAGAGGCAGCATAAATAAATACCTGAAAAGATTCATCGATGCCAAAACGATTGCACGTTCTTCGTTGTCATCTTGGCAGACTAAGTTTGCCCATGCAAAGAAAGCGGCCTGGGTACAATATACCTGACCGGCGAGATAGTAGCCCAGAAAAACCTGTTGAAACCAGTTAAAAGTGTTTTGGCTAGGTATGGGCAGGATCCACCAGAGGTTCGGGATGGTACGCAAGAATCAAGATTGATGTCAGGATTCCAACGAAGGCACACCAAATTCCGACATGCCTGACCGATTTAAGTTAGTTATTTCCTTGGGTTGGTACCAACGGAGGGATATACCAATGCTTCTTATTTAAGTCCACGTACACAGCCTGAAGTGTCATCAGAAACCAGCCCAAATGGCTTCAAGAAAGTCGTAATTACCGTAATCAAAGTGGTTACAATCCCGACAGCCGAGATACCCTTTCATTAGATTAACGTTGTGCCTCGAAAGCATGAAGAGGATCAAACCATTGGATAATTATTCCGGGCCGACACAGGTCTTCCAGTCTCCGCCAAATAGATTCCAAAAAGATTATTGGTCGAAAACGACTCTACTTCACCGGTGATTGCCCATAAGACAGAAAACAACCAGAAGTGCCTATTCCATCACAATTAATCACTGGCAATTTATCAAGGATCAACGACCAACCATCTTCCAAGAACTCTTTTGAAGATATCCCAAGAAAGGCTCGTTTTTGCTCTCCTCGGAAGACGATCTACGGCAAGTCTTTTTTCGGCCGTGGTGAGATAGAATGCCTATCCTTTATGTCATTATCTCGCAAAAGCTGCAGGGGAATAAGATTAACCTTTGTACGGTCCGGTGTATCCGGGAAGAAGATGAAGCCGTATACCGCCACTGGAAAGGTAACCAAGAAATCTATCTTTAAAACTGGCGTATCAGGGACAAGCTCCTCCATACAAGGACACGGAACACGGAACACATACTATGAAAAGCCATCGCCAGCCAGCGATGCCGTTCAATCCGTTCATCCTCTTGTAGATGGATGACTGCAGAAACCCAGAAAAGAGGGTACCGGCCAGCCCAGAAGCCGTAAATATGCCACTGCGCTTTGCCAACTCTGCACCGCATCCATTAGATTTTGCATGAGTTCACACAGTAGAAGAGGATTCCCACCAGACTCGGTATACCAGGAGCCAAGAATATAATGTGTTCCAGAGAAGCTGCTGGCCTCGAAGAACCCTTGGAAGGATCTGATGGCATAGATTTGATTTACCGTGGATACTTTGTAAGTACTCAATGTCAAGACACCCCCTTCGTTGTCAATCGTGTACGTAGAGATTTTAATTGGAATGACAATACTTACATGCAAGAATCGTGAAGGGAAACCAAACCCGAGGTGGAAGCTTCAGGAGGGCTATATTATTTGGGATCTGTGTATACGTACTTCATCAGCGGTGACGAAACACAGTTCCTTTGAGTTAGGCACACCATTCCAACAATATACCTGCGAAGATGTCAGAAAATTGCCATCACTCAAACACATAAGTGAACGAACCCACAGGTAAAGACGGTAGTAATCTTGTTTATCTGATTCCCAGACATATTTAAGTCCTCCTTCATTCCTACATTACCTTCAGTAAACCACTCTAGTCTTGATGACAAAAGAACAAGCAATACCCGATACATAAGCACTGTTTATATTACTTCGATCTAAATAATTGCAGAAGTAACTAACACCGGGAAGCCAACGGTTATTCCCATTCGTCTAACAATGCCCAGTAAAAGGACGTCAACTCACGCAAGACAACAAAATGGTAGGATAAACCAGTCAATCTTTAGTATCAGTTTCCTTTCCTCCTTCGTTGGAGGTATTTCACCCCAGAGAGCTATCTTTGCCTTCTGGACAGCCCCCATCTTGAGGTAATTGAATCTGGGAGAATTCTGAGGCGGGATAACTCTGCCAATTGACTTAATTGTGGGAAGGAAGATTTGTCTTTGTAAACGGTATTTGTCGCCAGGTTCGTTGGTGTAGTCTGTCGTCACCACGCTTCGAAGCCCGAGGTATCCTTGACTAGAGTTGAAGCCACGTGACAGCGAGGAAAGTATAATTGTTTAGGGTGATATGTGGAGGTTCTTCCTAGATTCCACGGTGTATATGGTTGAAGTCGGGAAAGCAAAATAAGATTTTGATGGTGAGCGATCCGAGAACCCTATTTCAGTTAACGGTCCGAGACCCCGCCCAACTGCATTAGGTTACGAGTAGTCCGGTCTAAACCAACCAGGCGCTGTCCGGCAACTTTTGATATCAACGAGTACAGACTCAACTGACCTAATCAAACATCTATATCCTCCTACTTCTAGTGATTGGCGGTAGATCGTGGCGATGGTTCTAGAGTTTTCCTTGAACTCGTTTTTGTTTATTCAACAACCTGCATATAAATTTCCAATACAGCGTTGAATATGCTAAATTCCAGAGGGTAGACAAGACCTTCAGGCCAAAGAGATGCCAATGAAACTGAACAAATTTAAATACAATGCCTTCCCCTGATGTATGTAACAAACCAATCAACTCAAAGTATATACATTGAATATGTCATTAAACCTTAACGTCAGTTTAATCGCAACTTAAAACAGTATACTCCACCCAATGTATGACTCACCCAGGGAACACTCTTATTTGTGAGATGACAGGTCGAATCCGTGCGGGGCCATCTTCTCCGTGCAATTGCCTTTCTCCTGATGTATGACTAAAATTCTCTGCAGTACTTGGCCAAGTTACCCCACAATATAAACCCGGCGGGCCGGGCCGCTGAGGATCACTGGGCAAAAGTCAGACTCAACGTTAAGTGGACGGCCTTGCAATCATCGGAGACGCGGGCAAGCTGGGGGACCTTAGATAGGAGCGTGACCTGATCATCTCTGGTGACTGTTCAGAGTGGTCCATGGTCCTTTTCGGCAGATTTTGGCGTATCGAGAGCGGGGCAAATAAGGGAGTCATGGAATAGTTTTGCATTGCTGCTGGTAGGTCTTTTTGATGTTTCGTTTAGAGTTGGCAATTTCCTCAGTCAAAGCACGCAAAAGCTCTCGTTATTAGAGTCGGCGAAGGAGGACTCTTGCTTCACGACGTCTACTCTAGGTGAAATGGATTTGCCCGTTTGAAGGACCACCATCACTCATGATCAGGCAGCGTGGGTTTGTATCGGGTAGAACCGGACTCCACCCGGATAACTATGGCGAACGATAAAGATCACCGGAGGCGATTCGTTTAGAGGCGGCTAGGCGATCTGCGGTATTATTACCACTATATTATCACAAGTATCTTCCGGATGCACGTGTCGTAGCAGCCAGCCTGCACGAATTGCATCCGTCGAAGGCTGCATGTGTCGAATACATTGATCTAGGGGAAGCGGTGCGGAGATATTATCTTTTTCACATCCTCACTTCAACATTCCAATCCGCAGCCACCATGACTGAGCCAACAAACCCCACTCTCGAGCATCTGCTTGACACCCCTTGCCCTTCCCTTCGTTATCGACACCTCCGCCCTGACCAGCGCCATGATCTACTCCCCCCTCGACTACAAAGGTGACAAAATGATAAAACTCACCAACTGTCGACTCGCCATTGGTGACCGCCTGGTCCCCGGAGACCTCTGGATCTGCTCCACAACTGGCCGGATAATAGACCAGCAGAAGGAGTTTTTCGAGCACAGCACTCGGCCCGCAGTAACCCATGATCTCGGCGGCTGTATCCTTGCACCGGGCTTCATCGATGTGCAGCTTAACGGCGGTTACGGGTTCGACTTCTCGGTGCCGGCAGATGACTATCGTGGTGGGTTGAGCATGGTGAATAAACAGCTGGTCAAGACTGGAGTTACCAGTTACCTACCTACACTGACCAGTCAAAGACCTCATGTTTACCACAAGGTAGTTTAGCCTTCTATTAGTTAATGAGCCCAATATTAATTGTATCCAGAACCTGCCACATCTCGCGGCACTGACTACAAGGAACCCAGCAGACGGGTCAGAGTCACTTGGAGCACACTGTGAAGGCCCCTTCTTGAATCCCTTAAAGAGCGGAATCCACTCCAAGGAAGTTTTACAACGGCCCACCAACGGCATCGTGGACCTCGAGGCATGCTACGGAACCCACAACCTCGCACCTCCAACCGTAAAGATGGTCACATTAGCACCCGAAATCGCCGAAACGGGGCCCGTTATCAAAGACCTAGCTTCCCGTGGGATAATTGTCTCCGCCGGCCACTCAAACGCAACATACGACGAAATGTGGACGGCCGTTGACTGTGGTGCAACAATGGTGACGCATCTCTTCAATGCCATAGCACGCCCGCACCATCGGGATCCCGGAATCTTTGGAATACTTGGGGCTCAAGAGGGGCTATTGCGGCCGTACTACGGGATCATAGCGGATGATATCCACGTCCATCCGAGCTTTATAAGAGTTGCGTACAATGCCCATATGGACGGGACGATCCTTGTGTCGGATGCAATGAGCATGCTGGGGCTTCCGGATGGAATCTATAATTGGACGAATGGCGAAGTTATTGCTAAGAAGGGCGGGAAGCTGACGTTGCGAGATACTGATACTATTGCTGGAAGGTATCTCATCTTTCAAAACTATACGAATTTGCTCTGTGCTGACATGTCTGTAGCTGCGTGACGCTTATTGAGTGTTTAAGCAACTTTATCAACTGGACTGGTGCTCCCATCGCATCTGCTCTTCGCACTGTGACTGAGACTCCGGCAAATATGCTAGGACTGGAGGATGTGAAGGGTACATTGAAACCGGGGGCAGATGCAGATTTAGTGGTTCTTAGTGAAGCAAAAAACGGGGGTGGGAAGATCACTTTGACGGTTGAGAGAGTGTACAAGTTTGGAGTTGAGGTCTTTGGACACTCCAGAGCAAGGTTGTAGACGTGTAGAGTAGATGCATGGCAAGGTAGACATGTGACTAGTAGGCATCTAGAGATCTAGAGGGCAATATCATTGATTATTTTAGACATGGGTGCGGGGTTCGTGACCATGGCAGAAACCAGTGCGACCCGCCGCTGCGGGGCTCTACACAAGCCTTGATCCCTGCAGGACATCTGCACGTTAACCTCCGTCCCTTAGTCGATAAGCATATGAGCAATTAACAGCAGCTCTATGTACCCTTGGTCTCGGTATTGATAGCAAGAGGAAGGAATCGTTAACTGCAATAACCAAACGTGCCAGTCGTTTGCACTCGCCTGCCAAACCCCAATCATGTCATCCATCTCCTCCCTCCTCGCTGGACTCGTGCCGCCCGGTACAGAGCAGATGCGCATAATCTCCGCCTCCCTCGTCGCATCAATCAAAGCGCACCTGCAGGACCCCATCGGCGCAACGATGCTACCCAGCTACATGCACACGCTCCCCGGCGGAAACGAAACCGGGAAAACACTAGCCGTCGATCTGGGTGGGTCTACACTCCGGGTTGCGGTGATACAGCTTTCCGGTGGGAAAAAGGTACTGGAGCGGAAATCGTGGGTTGTTACAGATGTTGTGAAACAGTTACCTGGAACCCAGTTCTTCGATTGGGTTGCGGAGAGAATTGCGGGTGTTGTTACCGAGGAGCTTGGGCAGGTGGTGGGTGTGGGATTGACGTGGAGCTTTCCGATAATGTAGGCTGCCCTCTGAGAATGGCGGAAATGGCGGCTGATGGGGAAAAGACAGACGAGTGAGGGGAGCGGCGAGATTCAGCAGATGGGGAAGGGGTTTCGGATACATGAGGGGATTGTGGGATCGGATCTTCGCGCGCACTTTGAGGCTGCGCTGGAGAGAAGGGTATAGGCCATCATCGATCTGCTCGCTGGCTTTGTCCGTTTTTGTCCGGCTTACAACCAGTAGGGCCTCCGTGGGTTGCGTCTGGTATCCCTTATGAACGACACTACGGCTACCCTCCTCTCGCACGCCTACGATAATCCAAAAACGTGTATTTCCCTCATCTGCGGCACGGGCGTGAACGCAGCGCTTCCACTTCCTATCCATGCACTCCATCCCGAAAAGTTCGGCACGAGACCAGCGGAATGGAAGAGCGCCGCTAAAAATGTCCTGGTGAATACAGAGTGTTCCATGCTGGGGGGTGGGATTTTTCCGATCACGGCTGCGGATAGCAAACTCGACAGTGAGGCGGAATTGCCGGGTTTCCAGCCGTTCGAACAGCTCACGGGTGGACGGTATTTGGGTGAGGTGGCGAGGTTGACTTTGGTGGAGGCTGGGATGCCGCTGGAGGGAAGGTGGTCGCTGGACTCGGAGATATTGGCGGGATTTGATGAGTATGCATGCGTCTCAACCTGTGGGGTGAGGATGATGGCTTAAGATTTGTAGGGACACCACACTGGTCGAGGCTACCAGCGCGTTTGAGGCAACGTATAACCTCACCCTCACCCCCGCTGACGTTGCCTCCGTGGCCTCCGTATGCCGCGCGGTGGCAAGAAGGGCGGCGGCGTATCTGGCGGTCATGTTGTATTCGTTGTATCAGGTGCTACAGAATACAGAGGAGGTTGCGGTGGTGGCATGCTGCGGAGGAGTGGTGGAGAAACATCCTAGCATTCGGCGGCAGTGTCAGGAGTTCTTAGATGAGCTTGCTGGGCGGGGGAGAGCGGTATTGGATATTGCGGAGGATTCGGGTTTGATGGGGGCTGCGGTTGGAGTGGTAATTGCGACAGAGAGCAGGGAAGAGAGAGTGGCATTGTAGAAACTGCCTGTTCGAAGGTAGACCCAGGGCGGGATATCCGTGAAGAAGAGATGCTGGGATAGACTTTATACGAGTACCTGGTATTTATATATAAATCCTATGCACCTACTAGTGATTTTCCAGACTATGATCTCTCATAGATGCAGGCACCACACGGGGAAGAAAATACACTCAATTCCCTGCGACCAGTTGCGAATTGTCAAGCGACGTTTAAATTTCAGGACGAGTGCGAGTTTATGATTACGGTTTGGCGCCGGGGTTCCGTCGTCGGTGGACCATCCGGTACACCATCACCATTACCAACACCGACGTATCGCCGAGAAAACGTACTCATTCTAAACCCATCCTTCCTAGCTAACACTAAGGAACTCTCTAGCTCTGAATCCCCCGGGGTGAGCTCGTTATTTTGAGGTGATAACGCAAGTTCGCGTGTTCCATCAAGGTGTCCGAATCCAAAACCCGCGCAGCGAAGCGAATATTTATAATACGTATTCAAAGATGCAAATTTCCTCTCTCCTTTTTGTCCAGCTCCCAGCTTTTGTTGCAAATCTCACCAATCCTACTTCATCGTCATCTTCGGCGCCTGCTGTTGCAACTCCCCCCACACACATGGCTTTCCAACGTCATCAGTTTGAGCTACCGCCACTCCCGTATGCGTACAACGTGAGCCTCACAAGGGGAGGGGAACCAAGAATGTGGGCGTTTTTAATGGGTTGTATCAGGCACTCGAACCATACATTTCGGAACAGATTATGAAACTCCATCACCAGAAACATCATCAAGTATGTACATGTACTTCCCCTCCGTTGTAATGGTCCCGTACGCTAATATCGCATGAGGCCTATGTAACCAATCTCAACGCCGCCACCTCCGCGCTCATCACCGCCCTCAACAATGGCGATGTCAAAATTGCCCTGCAAGCCGCAATGTATGCCCCCCCAATCATTTTTGCTAGGTAATTAAAAAATCCCAGAAAATTCCACGGCGGCGGGCACATCAACCACTCCCTCTTCTGGCCATCTCTATGTCCGCCTTCCTCCCCTGCATCTGATCCCTCTTCTGCACCATCACTGGTCGCAGCAATCAATGCACAGTTCTCATCTCTCGACGCATTCAAGGCGGAGATGAAGGCGGTGCTTTTAGGGATCCAGGGGAGCGGGTGGGGGTGGGTTGTGAAGAACTCTAGCGGCGGGTTGGAACTAGTCACGACGAAGGATCAGGATCCCGTGGAGGGGAAGGAGGTCGTGTTTGGGATTGATATGTGGGAGCATGCGTATTACCTGCAGTACTGGAATGATAAAGCGGCGTATGTGAATGGGATTTGGAATGTTGTTAATTGGGAAGTGGCGGAGAGGAGGTTTAGGGGGGAGGTGGGGGAGTTGAAACTTTAGGGATGGGGTTTTTGGGGGATGGTAATACCTACTTTGCTGTAAAATTGCATGCCGTATATATGGAACGTTTATAAACTCCCGAACCTTGGAGAAAAAACATCGGTAGAAGCTGCATTATTTCCTTCATAGTATTGCAGGAGGCTGGCATAAAGTCACACCCATAGGGAAAACTCAGCATAATCTCATGAGTCCAATTGTTGAGAAAACATGAGTAATTTCCGAACTCGCCAAATTTCACCTCCCCTCACTCGCCGCATTCTTGTGGATCTTATCAGATAAGATCATCCTCCTCTTTACCCGACCTCTATCCCCGAACTCCACCACCTGCGCTCCACCTTATCAATCAACCGACAACAATGACACTCCTCGAAACTGTCAAAGACAAGGCTTCGGCCCTCCTACCGTCCTCATCGGGGAGTGCCCTCGAATCTTCAAAGCAGTGTACGCAAACCGGAGTCGGGGGCGGCGGGGAGAGAGGGAGCTAATAGTGTGTATAGTGTCGCACGAAGAGATGTCGGCAGCCCGCCTCCCATTGACATATCGAGATACCTGCGCCCATCTGCTCGTACCGCTCAATAAGTGCCGATACGATACGTTCTATATGCCGTGGAAATGCGAGGTAGATATACCCAATACACATCCCCACCTTGCACCACGTCACCGAATATGTGGATTCGCCGTAATTGTGGGGAGGGAGAGGGAGGCATTGGGTACGCCGGAAGCCTCGTAGTTATGAGCTACAGATTGGGACGTGGTGTGGAGCTCAATTCTGTCACTGCGGAACCCCTGTCCAAGAGACAGTTCACATACCCACTCCTTTACTTCCCACCCTCACATCCACCTTACCTCAGTCCACCGCTAACCAAACCTCTCTACCCCAGGACGAACGCCACAGCTACGAGAAGTGTCAATACGTCGAATTCAAGAAACGTGTCGCAAAGATGGAGGAGCTCCGTGCCACCAAAGCGGACGGCAGAAGCGGTCTGAACTAGCCTACCCACCCATCCATATATAGAAGATACTCTTTCTTTTTGTACAGTACTTTATACCTACATCTGTACGGCAGGTTGGTCGGTTGGATGGTTAGCGGGTAGCTCGTTTGCGAATTGTGCTTGTGGGTGTTGAAGTGCGACATAACTGGCGCGTAGATATGTAACTGAGCGCTGGTGAGACGTTTACTGCATCAAAGGATAAGGCACAGATCCATTCGCAACACTTCAAACAAAGCGATTTTAGTTGTTATGCAAACATAAAACGAGAGAGATCCGTGGAATCCAAAGGCACAATTCATGCTAGTAATGTATTCTATTGTATAAACACCATCGACCCCTTCCCCTTTAATTTTGAAAGCCACCCCATACTACCTATGTTAAAGCAAGGCAAACAGTACATAATTTACATAAGTGTATCCTACAACCTACCGAAACCATCAAGAAGCAAAGAAACAGAAATACTGGCACAACTGTGCCCTATCTAAAATCCAATAAATATAAACAAGAATATGGTAAATATAAAAAGGTCTTATATCGAACGAAGAGAATATATACCGGGTGATAAGAAATATCAACGCTCCAAACCGAAAGCAGCGGGTTAAAGATTGAGGATATACCAGGAAGAGGGAATAGAGAAACCACGATGCCGCTGAAGATGCACATGCTAGAAACCAACCCCCCGAAAACCCCAGCAAGCAAATAAAACCCAACTCCATAGTGAATGATGTATCCAACGCTCGTAAAACAGACCAAAACCCCTGAAACGAAAAACATCCAAACAAAAGACGAAGCCCAAACCACCACGTTACTATCTGAGTCCTTGAGTGGCGATACGTCTTCGATATTGATCGCGGAACTTCGCTCGCTCCAACGTTCCCCATCCAAAAATTGCACATGCCACCAAGAGATATGCAGAATAGAAATACAATCCTGCGGGAACAATCTCGATCCTGGTTCCGGGCATCTCGAATGGGGCGTCCTTCACCTGCTTGGATTGCTGAGCGCTTAGATCGGGTGTATTGGCGAATACGCCGTTGAGAAATTTCGAGTCATCGATACTGACAGTTGTGTTGACTGACTTTCCGTCTTTTGTCACGGCTTGGATAGTGATTGTGGGCGTGACCATGACCTTCAGCTTAGTACTATGGTATGTTAGTTATTTCATTCATGCAATAAAACGAGTGATGAAACGTACTCAGACAAATCTTCTGTAACCACAGACCGGTCGAGATTGCCAATGAACTGAGAATCGACGAGTTTGGTGAGTTTGGAGCTTTCCATCCCTTCCTTCGAGGCCTTCCTCTCCTTATCCGTCATATTCCTAGCCTGGATCGCGGCGCTACCGTCGTATTCAACTGAGATGTTGTACGAAGAAACATCTACATTCTTCCAATCTCCAGTTGGTTCTGCTACCCGGAACAGTCTCAGATCGGCCGCAAAAACCCCAGTGCTTTCTACAAGAAGCGGTAGGTTCCAGCAACCAGCGACCCCAGCAGGATTCGACGCAGTCGTGATTGACTTCAATTTCTCCGCACACAGCTTGACGGTCTCCCTCGACCAACTCTCCAAATCCAGATTCTGAGCCTCCTTCTCTGTTCGTATCCCTTCAGTTCGCCTCTCCAACATATGTCCAAGATTCCGCCGCAATAAACCGTACCAACCATTGGGCGATTCGATCGCTTGCATCGGATCAGTAGTGGTGCTTGGGCTAGGAAACAAAGAGTCCCCCTCGACATCGGCCAGTGTACCAGCACACAGCGCCAAGAGGACAAACATTATCAGTCGTGTTACGGTGCGCTGCATCGTTTTGCGGAATAACCGTCCAAACCGAAACTGATGTCGAGAAGAGGCGACAAGAGCTGTGGAGTAATAAGATGCCCAGCCCCGCAAGCACAATCAAGTAGGATCAGTTGCAGAAATCGTACTTTGAATGCTTGAGGTAGACGCTGGGAAGTAGATTGGGTCAAGTTGAGTTGGGATTGAAGGCTGAGAGGGCCGAGGCTGTCAACTGTCTAGTATACCACAAATTACTCTCAAAGGGCGATTTGAGTGTGTATAGTGGGTCCCCCTACAGTGCGGAGATTGGAATGGTCGGCCGGCCGAGCTGGGGCTTCTAAGGGACCTGGTAATGTTGCTGGAAAGAGGCACCAAAAGTTAATTGGTAAGACTTAACCGCCGGCCCTACGAGATAGTGCACGATTTCAAAATGAAATCGAGAGATGTCGCTGCTTGTCAAAGGCAGGTCAGTAAAGGAAAAATGGATAAAGAGTGTCGGCAAAGACAAAAGAAGGACAATGTTGGGAAGGAGCAAAAGAGGGACAGCGACAAGGACAGGGAGTGAAATGTGAAGGCGAGGAGGTGAGGGCGAGAAATGAACGCGGGTAGGGACGCAGGAACGCAGGGGATGGGATGGGGGATGAGAATGCGATGTGATGGGGTTGCATGGGTTGTACTACATGCAGAGATTAGACTTACTCCGCCGAACGTCGTCGTGGCCACCACCTGGATGGCAATATCAACAGCTAATAAACACAAGCAATAATAATACGATGGTGCACAGAGTCTCGTTCGAAGCCGTTAGAACGAGTGACTGATAAGATTAACTGTAGATTTGCCGTAAAAAGCAGCGAGGAAGCGTCAACTCCAACTGGAAACAAATTGAAAAGGACCGTTAGAAACAACCCACTGCCAGCAGGATGGTTGAAGAAGAAACGAGTAAGGAGGATGAGCTGGAAGGAGTGGTGGTGAGCAGCTAGAAATTCAGGAAAAAAAACAGCGGCTCCTACATTCTTTAGAACTCTCTGCTGGCAGTTCCTACGAACAGTTTCAGGCACTCGAATGCCGTCGATTCACCAACCGAACCCCTGAACTTTCTTTTTCTCTTCGCACTCATGTGCAAGCTCCCCCGGCTTACTACTACACGCCACGCGAGCCAATCGTCAAACCCAACAGCAGGGCTCTCGGGAGAAAGGCTCACAGAATAATACAGAATTCCTCATCGCTTACCTTTGAGTTTCAATTATTTCAAGGTCCAACTTCGCCAGTTGCTTTCTCCTCACTTTTCGGTCTTCACGCAGGTACTTCGTGCTGCCGCTGAGGTATTCGGGCCAACCAACAGATGAGGCGAGATGCGTGGTTCCTGAAACTGCCGCCAACTTCTTTTCTTTTTCTGCACAACACAAGACAGCGATTAGTGCTTCAAGTGGTGCCCTGGTGTGCCCTCTCGAACATATCATCATCATGTACCCCGTGCTTCCTACTTCGCTCGTTTCAATACTTCCCCCCAACCACGCCAGTTACAGCTCCCGAAGTTAGTACCAATGAAAAACCGCGAGTTGTATCTTCCTATTCACTAATCTCGCTCCAAGCCAACTAATGCATTCTAGAAGAACCTTTGTATGAGATCTCCCATTGTATGCGATGCATTTGCCGCCCTTTCGTAGCGCCTTCCTGAGAGCGTGACAAATCGTCGGATCTTGGGGCTTTAAAGTCTTGCTACGATTATGCGATTGGTACTTTGGAAAAGTGAGGGTGACCGAATAAAACGAACTTATCATACTGTATCTCACCCACGTCACTGCATATTCGGGTAGATCCGGCAATCCATTCTATTATCCGACTGTACCGCTGCATTCGTGCTGAATCTTAAATATTTCCGGTTTTATGTGGTGAGATGCTCGGACGATAGGAAAGTATGTCCGAAGTATCTATTTGCTGCAAGAACCACCAAGGGATACATCGGCGGTTGCACTTTACCCTTGTGTCAAGTCCGCGGTATTTCCAGTCTGCACATGGATAGTGCTCCCGCGCGGTACGGTTGGACCATGGAACACTCTGACATGCACACGAGAGGTATCAAAATGTGAAGAGCTGTCAAAAATAGCTGCGTTGATAGGCCTCTCCTTGGTCGTCGGGGGTTTGATCCTGGTTGACTAGTCGTTTGACCCCTTCACTTCCCCTCTCAAGCTCCGTCTGGAACTGCGGAATAAAACCCGTCTCCGCTCTATCTACATGCTTGGGTTCCTGTTTATCCACCGCAGAACGCTGGTTATCTTTTTGATGTACCTAACGTCGGTCGCCTCCAAAGAAAGTAGTAGGTAGGCGGAAAGGCAACTGCCCAACTCGAGCGAGTGAAACCATGAACCTGGTACATCTTCGACTACCCCCCACAACTGTTCCATCATGTCCTCAACACTATCGTTAATGCGACTCAGGCAACAACAATTGAGGTAGTAACTTGTATCTGTATCGCATTCGACGATGATGCGAAACTTACTGCTACCTTCTGCGCTCCAGGTGCTAAGAGGCCTGTGTGTTTTTATAACAGCATCGGCGATACGCTAGAGACTTCTCCAGTTTTTGATGTCTAATTGTGATAAGTATCTGTCATTCTAGATAGGTCTAGGACTGATGAGAATTCGGCACAGGCTCCGAGCGAAAAATTCATAGCGTTGGCTAAGTCCTTGTGGAAATTTTGCTACACAGTCGGAGTCGCCGGTATTCAACAATAGCTGTCACGTCAGAAATTCCTGCTTTCAGCATTCTTTCGTAAATCAATAGGTAGTGCTTAGATACGCTTACCTACTGTGTCCTAGGTAGTACCCACAAATATATGCCCTGCCAGAAATATATCCGTCTACTGCACAGCCATCGAGCGCACTACATGCGTAGGGAAGCGTAAGCGGTTCCCGGGGAACAATACCCATGACTTGAACTTCTTCGGTGATATCCCTATCCGAATGGGATTACTTTCCTACTATTCTCCCAGAATCTATATACATTGGTCACCAGCCTTACGTCACGCTACGCAAGTGCTTGCTCGCCACCCTGAACGGATGCGTAGGCACCTATGTATATACCGGTACTACGGACATCTGCCCGGAGGCTGGCGGAAGGAGAGCTTGCAGACATCGCATACACGTGCCACACACAAGAAGGGAAGCGCAAACCCTATGCAAGAACGAGCTTTTGAGGCTGCAAGCTTGGGCGAGTTTGCGCCCTATCTTAAGTATGCATTGGTCTTAAGTTCTCAAGTTCTCACTCGGCGCCAGTACTTTCGATTTGATGCACACGCATTCGGGTGCATCGGTAGCCGGCCGCGGACCGGGAGCACATGCACTGTGTAAGACATACACTGGATATATGAACAGCCGAACGATTATACGTTTACACTGGCTTCTGTATACCAATAGATAGATGGATACAAGATTAAGTCAGTACATCTTTTTCAGGCGGCAAGACTCGCCCCTGAGCATGAATCAAATCTCAATTACTCTACCTCGTGCAAGACTTTGAAACGTCGAGATGTTTTGGCTTAGGCCTGGGCACCAGTAAAGATTTCCTTTTCAGCGCCCCAAAACAATGCCTACAGTCTCTAATCCATCTTAATAAAAACCTACCGTCGATGTCAGAGATCATGGGATTCACCCATACCACACTACCCGGATGGATCCGTCTTTTGCAGCTCGTGCAGGTTGCATGCCCGAGTCTAACAGCGGTTTTTATTCGGCTTTGAAGTCTTAAAGTCCAGCAATATCAGAAGCCTGACAAATAAAAGTAGCGTATACAGTCAGCCATGTAACTGTACGAGCTACAAAAAAGATAGATCTATCTAAACAACATGGCATTAATCTTCCGGTATTCAGGTTACAGCCGCCTTTGCCATAAGCACGTTTTAGCGGTTATGGCAGGACTAGTAGATTGAACGACCATCACCTAGTGAAAGGAATGGGCTGAGTAAGGTGTATAGAGAGAGTTGAGTGGGTCTCAAGAAGCTGTTCGTGAGTGCTATTGAATACGAGGAAGATAGCAGGTATAAAATTCCCACGGCAAATCCAAATCTCTTTCCCCTTGAAGTCATGACCAGGTTCTCGTCTCGTCTCGCGCAGGTGAGAACGACTCATATTCGGCCATAAGGCCTCTATTAATTACTCACTTTATGTACCACTCTTTAGACCACCCAATACCTAAACAAAAGCCAACCCCCCACTTCTCCATATCAACCCGTTATTACGTTAACTACCAAAAATGGCCAAATGCAAACGACAAAAAGGACACAGTCCACGTATACAGCGACCCACCATCTACAAATCGACACCAGAGTCACTACTCTACCTATGATAGCCATAACAAAGAAAACAACACCTGCCAGACCACCTGCGTCAACGTAGAAAACAGGGGACAAAACGCCTGGGTATCCATAGAAAAGCAAATACACCAACGCCAATGTAAAACTTGTGAAAGAAAACGAAACCCTTAAATGCTCGAGAAGAATCAAAACTTAAACCCCAAAACTTCCGCGTAATACCCACTTTTTAATCGTGGGTTGGTAATAAAGGCAGCCACCAAAACCTGCCTCTTCCCTATCATTCCAAATTTCACATCTCCAGAGATAGCATTGCCAACCCGCGCCAGAGGCAAGGGCGGCCCAGGAAGATACCCCGGTGCTGATCCATTCCCGTCCAACCTTGAGACAAAAATTTTGCCTTTCTTTGTCAATAATGAAAATGCATTTCCTTCCGCCGCAACTGCACTAGCCACTATCGAGGCTTGTGGCTCCAATAATTCGAGAGCTTCTGGTCTGCGCTGGCTGTCACCGAGAGCTTTGATGGTGGCTGGCTGAGTGCTGCTGCCTGTGGTAGCCAAGATATAGCGAGAAGAGGGAAATAGAGTGGCGCTAGTGATACCTGCTATACCAAAGCCCTGGATTCAAAGCAGTTAGCTACAGGGTCGATTGTACCATAAGGGGGCAGGAAGACTCACCATACCGTCATTGACTCCTGGAATAACGGTACGAAAACTGGGGGGCTGGCTAGCCTTATCCAGATTCCAGGTCAAGATACCACCGCGCACCGAAGATGTGCAAGTAATATGAGATCCATCCGGTGAAAACGAAAGCGTATGAGGTTCGCCGTGAGGCCGTTTGAGATATTCCCCAAATTCCAAAGTCCTCTGAAGCCTAGCATGAAATTTCCCCTCCGATTTATGCAGCTCGTATAACTGGACCATGGAATCTCCTTCCCGGGAGATGAGCCCTACTGCAATCAAAGTAAAACAAGAGACAGCGACACTGCAAAACCGTAAGAATTTCTGAGTGTCTAAGTTTACGACACAACGATAGTGAGATCCGCCAAAATCGAGAATTTCAAGCTATATGATTAATAGCAATCAGTGAATGTTCTTCAACGAAACTCCGAAGCATACTCAAAAGATGATATAAACTTACTTGATTACGAGAGAGAGCCACAACACAGTCATCATCCAGAGCAACAGCTATGAATTCGTAGGACGTCCCAGAAGGTCCTCTAGGAGCATCATACTCTAGAAGCTGTGTGAGGCCCAAAAATTCGTTTACAGAGACGGCATAAACATCTACATGATTTCTTGATAGGATCGCTAGGCTCCTTCCGGTCTGTGAGATTCGGGTGGAGACTGGCGTGCCTTTTATTTTTCTCTTCGCTGGCTCTACCGATAATGGGTCATCAGCTGGGAAGGGCATTGGATTTTCCTGCCATGTAGGCTCCTTGATTAAGCTAGAATCGGTGTGGCTCGAGTTTGTTGGGCTGGGAGGACAGGGTTCCAGCGGGCGGAGGCGGCGCGGAAGCTCGAATGGATTGATCGAGCGACGAGAGTAACGATCCATACTTCCATAAGACTCACAGGATGGGTTTCGTATCATGTCATAGCTTGTAGACGGGGTAAGCGGTTTCCCTGGTTTTTCGTATTCTTCTCTCAAACAGTGAATATTATCAAGATTTAATCTAAACAGGGCGTTACCGACGAGTCTCCGCCTATCAGCAAGGCAGACCAGGTGCATGTCCCATTCCTGTTTGTCCAAACTGCCCTTTACCCTCTCGAGTTTGTCTTTTATTTGCTCAAAGGGTGGAAAATCGACGAAATTTGGAGAACGAGAAAAGGTAGAGAAAAGGATCTCGTATGACTTGAACCTGATCTCGCCATACCTAGAATTCCGACAGGCCCAAGCAAGTACCCCGCGGAGATTCACAATTTCGTGGTCGTTAAGCACGTCTCCTTCGGCATCCACCATATAACGTTCCACAAGCCGACCAATGAGATACATGATCCCATAGGTCATGTGTACCCGACTGTCGGAAGCTTCAACGACAGGAAAAAGCGGAGCCGCAATCTTCCCAAAGACCTTCTTTGTGGAGTGGGTTCGGTCGTTTAGATTGCTAAGTCCATCCCGGAGTTTTTCCGTAAACGTCTTGATAAAGTCGCGGCATAGCTGTCTGAATTCGGAACGTGCACTTGCATCATAGTAGAGCGACCAGGAGAGTACGATAATTGTCTATTTCGGGAAACAAACGCTGTCAATAACAATTCCGCAGACTACATTGTAAGGATGATATTTACCAGATGGTGAAATCGGTCGAAATCCGCATGCCACTCCGACGGCTTAGGGTTCACCACCCGCAACGCCTGCCGTAGATGGTCAATGGCCGCCGGGCCGTTGTACTGATAGGCCATTCCGGCTGCGAAAAGGACATTCATGAAACTAGAGGCTAACTTCGCTGCACGAGTATCATCATCGGGAAGCCCATTCAAAAGATTCAAGGCATATCGTGCCATGAATTCGCAATCACCCTTATCTGCTGCACTACCCCCGCTCTTGGCGAGGTCGGTGCGGAATACCTCAATATTGGACCGCAGCTCTTCGCGGACATCAGTTATAAGACGTGGTCGTCGGTCCGTGGACGGGTCCAGAAGGTGTAGGAGCGATAGAAATGAGGCCAAAGCACGGATTTGAATACTACGCTCGATAAAGCAATCTGGAGCAATTTGATGCTCGACATGGCGTTGAGAGAAGAATTTCACACATCTGAAGACAAGTGATGTGGATAACAGAACGTTCTGAGGAAGCCTTTCACCGACAGATGCTTCCGGGCCGTTGGATACCGTCGAAGCGGAGAGTCGATAGATGATTTGTAAATTTGCTACCATTTCCATTTCCCACACAGTTCTGTAGTTAAAGCCCTCATTAAGTTTGCTGTACATGGTTTCGACGACCTCGTCAATTCGAGGGTGAAGCCACAATGCGGGCCAGAGATCATCGAACGGCGAGGAGTACGGATTATCCTGGCGAAGACTTGAAAGGGAGTATTCACCCGGGTCGTACATTCGTGGGCTCGTTGGAGTGCAGGGTGCTAGCGAGGTCGTCAGTGTAATGTTCAGAGTATATATCGTATAACCACCTACCAGCAATACTACTACTGCCGCTATTTACCCTCTTTCTTTTCTTGATGTTTTCATCTTCCTCCATGCTTCCGCTGGAAGCTATACAGTAATTGACTTGATTCTTTGTGTTGTAGTTTGTATAATGTTGACGTCTTCCTGACGTTGGTTCGGTTTTGGTTTGGGTTGTTAATTTGTTATAGTTAATAGGATATGATCCAGACGGGATCGACAATATTGAGAGGAAGTGGATTTGGGCGGCGGAACACGAGGTTAATAAGCAAGGCACCCTCAAAGGCGCAGCAGCAAAAGAATGCACGCACTCATGTTAGTGTTACCGCATTATCAGGATCCATGGATGGTGGAGTAGGTGTTGGATACATGTGCGTATGAATGCGTTACTTCTATTTGTCAGGTTTTATCTGGCTGTGTTGGAGTGCCATGTGGTTTAAGGACCGAACAGCAAATAAAAACCACTGTCGAGGTCGGACATGCAAGCTGCACGTACTTTATGAGCTACAAATACGGCACCTAGATATGTATGTCTTTCAATCCGTTTCGGCGTGGCCGCGCTGTCGCACATAAAGTTTGTATTATGCTGGGGATTTATGCGATGTTCCGTTGCAGGAGTGCGTTAAGCTCATTTGACAGTATACAAGGCGTCTTCAGGAAAAAAACAAAAATGTAAATACTAAAAGTAGTTACCACCATTGCTCATGCTGTATTTTCTGCATGGTCTGTACTCTTGCTGCAGTGACTGGTCACTGCGCGTGCTGGGATTACTAGTGGCTGAGTATGGCTGCATGCAAGGTTCGTTTGATTCACACCCGCGAGCCCGTGGGGCTTACAGTACAGGCATCAAACGTCAAAAACAGCAATACCCCTTGGATAAAATCAATAGACCACAGACCATCTACGTGACATCGAGAGGAATTGGGTCGTATTTTCGCAGAAATACCTTTACCATGCAAGCGCCATCAGGAAATTGGTCGCTTTCTCCACACCTCGAAGAGCCAAAGGTTCCCAGTAGTGATGGATACGAAACCGAAGAGAGGGGAGCGAGACCCAGAGTTCCACCTGGTACCCCCAGAGTTTTTGGAGCTGGTACCCATTATGATCTCCGGTATGGTACTCTCTAAATATCTGAATATTGTTCTAACGCCGCGTGTAGACCTCTTTTAATGAGGAGACATATCCTCGTACGTTTCTACTTTGGTCTATACGGCGGTTTACTCTAATTCTCTCGGTTTACAGATGATCTCTATCTCCGGATGCATTGGAATGGGAATCCTCGTCTCATCAGGCCAAATTCTTAAGCTTGCCGGCTCTGCCGGCGCTCTTTTGAGCTACATAATCACTGGATTTATCGTTCACTGCGTTATCAGTTCGCTCGGTGAGATGGTTTCTCTTATTCCCGAGGCTGGGGCCATCATGGAAATGCCCACTAGATTTGTCGACGAAGCACTCGGGTGGACTGTTGCTGTGATATATTGGTTTGTATATGCGATGGGTATCACCCCCATCCTCCTACCGTTGAGGTCGCTGTTACTGACGCCTTTTGGTGCACTAGGAGTGACAACATTGGTTACGAGTACGGCGATTCTGGTAACAGGATGGAGGACAGATGTTGGCCAGGGATGGATAATAACTGCGATTCTTGCTGTCGTGATACTGATCAACGTTTTTGGCATTCGTGTTTTCGGAGAGATTGAGTATGTTTGTGGCTTGCTGAAGGTGATACTTGTTGTTGGCCTGATAGTTCTAATGCTGGCAATCAATCGTGGAGGTACGCTTCGACTTCTGGGAGATATTTACCTCGTGAATACTGACCCAAGGGAATAGCCGGACCCAAAGGAAAGGTGCATGGAATTGACTGTAAGTACTTCTTCCAATACATCGCTGCTTAGACTCATTATCTCTAGACTGGAAGGCAGAATATCGCTTTCCTAGTGGCTTTGGCAATGGTACGAGTACACCAGATCACACAACGACAATCGATGGAACACTTGGCAGATTTCTGGGGTTATGGAAAGGGATGACTCTGGCGGCTTTCAGCTGGGTTGGTGCTGAAATCGTGGCCGTGGCTGCGAACGAAGTACGTATAAATGTGACTGATCCCTAGCGCGATGCTTATGTCGATCTAAACAGGCCAAATATCCCAGAGACGACCTTCCCAAAGCCACCAAGCACATATTTGGCGTGACCTTCTGCCTCTATGTTGCCGCGGTGTTTTTCGTCTCATTAGTGGTACCATACACAGATCCTGACCTACTGAATCTTTATGATCTTAGACCTGCTACTGGACATCTCTCACCTTTCGTTATTGCCATCAAGAATGCTGGCATGGATTTTCTTCCTGGATTTGTTAGCGCTGCCATATTGTTTGCATCCTGGTCTACCGTAAATACATCCCTCTTTGTGGCTTCGCGGACGTTGTATGGAATGGCAGTTAAGCTCGATCCATCGGATTACCCAAGACTCTCGGTATTCCGGCAAACAACCAGAAATGGTGTGCCATTGCCCGCTATCTTTGCAAGCTGTATTTTTGCACCGTTGGCGTATCTTCAATGCGGCGGAGATAACCCTCAGAAATTGTTGTCGGTGTTTAGTCAAGTCGAAACAGTTACATGTCTCATAGTCTGGATGTGCCAGTGTCTTGCATTTATTCGCTTCTACAACGGGTCTCCTACCCCTCCCCCCTTTTACGCTATCATTGAGCTAACACCGTCCACAGACTTCAAGACGGCTCGGCACCTCATGATCGAATGAGTGACGACTATCCATATTGCTCCTCGGGTCAGCCTTATACCGCTTATATAGGATTGATAGGTTGCGGTCTCCTGATTATATTCAACGGATTTGACATCTTCATTTTCAAGCCTTTCCGGGAGTCCGATTTCTTTGCTGCTTACCTGGCGGTGTTTGTCTTTGTAGCTATTTACGGAATTGCAAAATTCATGTCCGGGAGACCAATAGTCGCAACGAGTATGATGTCGTATAGCGTCCACCGCGAGGATTTCGATAGAAGACGGGTATCGAGGAATGTGGGTAGGATCCGAGGGTTTTTGAGTTGGGTGTTTGGTTAGAGTGTTGATTCTTTGGTTTTTGATGATTTTGGGATTTAAGAGGGTGGAGGGCGTTTCGGTGCGACTTTTTGTTTCTGTCAAATAGCGGTATATCTTTGAAGTATAATACACTTATGGTATGAAATGGTAGTCTTATCTTACACCCGGGTGCCTACCAAGCTGTTTACCCCTAACCCTGATCACGGATGTTCCTAATGCCGTCCATGTTGCCTTTACGCTCTGACAAAGAAATAGACCCTTGTTCTATCGTAGGAAACTCCTCCTAGTGAATATGTTCGCAAAACCGTTGCTCGTGTAACCCAATAACTGCGCATGCATGTCATAGCTTCGGTGTAACAGTCTTCCGTCCGGCATCAGCCCTATTACAGACACATCAGACGTACAGGAGTTCTCATACGTCTTACGTCTGCGGAACCTTGACCCTCCGTCCCCACCAGCTTTGCCGTTGTAGTAGCTGAAATCTAGGGACTCTTTGGGTCTCTTGGCGCACTTCGACTGGAACTAGGCGTCTGAGGATAGGTGTGCGCGAAATGATAGTGAGTGCGAGGCGGACGAGCCAAATCTCGAAACTAACGATGGCAATGAACGCCAGAAAAGCAACTGCGAGCAAAAGCTGTGCAATCTCGGTAAAATTGTAGCTCATGTTGGGATATTTGTACAGTGCAGATGTCGAGAAACATGGAGATAGAGGGAGTCGTCGTCGCATGCATGCATGACATGACATCATGGGAAAGGGCTTGGCATGCGGTGAATGAGCGGCTGCGAGCGGATTCAGACTTCAAGTGACAGCAGCATCATTCGCGACCAGAAATAGCTTCTGCCGGTTTGGTAGCCGTCGTAGAACGTATATGCAACATAAAAAGCTCCAATTTGATGTATTTCATAGTTTTATAAGGAAATCCACCATATCTGCCAAATCAAAAACAATACCATCCCATCCTGAATACAACATTTATTATCCACCGACAACCATAGATCTCTGACATTCGTAATGCTTGTAAACAGTTCCGGAGGCGCAGACCTTCGAGTAGTTGGTATCCGTATAACAGTTGGTGTTAAATTTACGTTGATAAAGAGGTTACCGCCGCATCCCTCCAACGTCAATCCAGTAAATCCTCTAGTGGCAAAGGTGTGACCACAAGGATCCGCGGGAACAACGCTGAGAAGTTTGCCGGTACATGCATCAGTTCCCTCGAGCTATGCGAGGTTGCGCTGGGAACCGTCGTTGCGGTTTTAGACGCCAATGACAATCGCGGCGGAGGCAGCGGAGGCATAGAGGGCGCTGGCGGCAATGAGCTTGGAGAAGAGCATCCTGAGAGGCGCTAGAGTCGCAATGTTAGCCCAAAGTAATCAAGGTACGAGAGGCAGATGGAGAACTACCGGTAATATATGCTGGAATAGCTTGCGATGGTGAATATATCTTTAATAGAACAAAAGTTGCTAGGTAATGAGCTTGATGGACTGAAGGCTGCTGTACCGACGGACGGGACGGGACGGCAGCTTGCCGTCTGTCTGGAGACAGTACCGAAACGGCGGCGTCTTTTTGAGGGCGGACGGGGACGAATAGCATGAACGACATTGCCGTCCGCGGCCGTCCCCGGTCGTTCCCGGTAACGTCCATTGATGATGGAGCTCACCAATTGTAAAATGAGTTAAATGACACCAGTCCTCGGATTTACCCACACTATGCACTGCAAATCTCTATCCATCATCACTGGTTCACGCAGCTGTAGCCATATATAATACATGAATGCATGATATCTGCCAGGGACGGTGGATGTCGGCCAAGGACGGTGTTTTTGCCGTCATGCCGTCGTGAACGAGCAAAGACGGGACGGTTGCTAACATTGCGTGAGGTTCTCCCTGGCTATCGTACGCAGTGCTGGTTACAATCACTTAAAGGACAAATCACTATGCACACCCTTGACCTGTTTGAGGAGGGTTCATACTAATCAGTTTGGTTAATAAGGAAGCCGAGAAATACCAGGGCCTTGGCATACGACGACTTCTTGCTTGATGCTTTTTCTATTCAACAATCATGACTTCTATATGAAGTATCTACGGTTCGTTCGAGCAACCTGGAGAGTGGGACCGCTGGCTCCAAGTGATATGTGGATGAATTGGATGACCGGCGAGGGAGAGCGAAAACTTTGGGTTGCGAGCCGATTCTGATGTGGGGTATGTGATCTCGACCTGACTGGTTGTTGCAAAGCAATACACCGGATTTTATCGATCAATTGTTGAGAACGATTAGCCGTTCTTCGTTGATGCATATAACCAGTCTGTGTGCCCGTCGTTCCCCAGTTCAGAACCGTAGCAAAGGAAGAAGATAACATGCTTTAGTGAACCTTGAAGCACGATGCTGCCCTGCGGGGTACTCCCGTGACGTGTGTGGACGTTATGAATGTTGGATCTCTACGAATGCCGCTATGGCTGCGACGGGGTGTTGACTAGAGCCTTCTGGGCATGTCCCTCGGAAGCAATCAGTCTAGGCAGCTGTGATCCGTAGATTTGACGTCCATTACTGCCGGCATATGTTCAGCTAGACATATACTAGCTCGGTTCTCCTGTGTTGGTCTTGTAGTCACCAGTGGTATCTGTTGAAAATCTCGCCAGTAAGCGTTTAGCTTATTATGTACGCGATATAATAGTTAAACTGCAGCAAACTAATCACTTACTCTACGGGGATGAATAATTATGATTGTGTAACACACTCTAGGGGCGTTGAGGTTCAAACAGCCACCTCAGCGTGATACCTTTTACTTTAGACAATGCCCCAGTCTAGCGGGTGGTTGACTTCTTTTCGTACTTACCTAAGTACTACCTAAGTATTATGACAGTCTCACTAGTTTCTTTCAATGGATCTCCGCAATACCGTACTGGTACAAGCCCGCTGTCACCGTGATGAAAGCAGTGTTTCTACCTATCGTACGGACCCTCTGTAACGTGGTCAGGCATCTCATCGGTCTAGGGCAATGCCAGCATTCAGGACCCGATATCGCAGTTGTAGGGTTTTAGGGCGAGGATTGGGTAGGCAGGAGGAGGTTCGTCGGTAGATAGTCCTGACTACTCTCTTATCCTACTGCATATGATCTGCCATTACCTACTGCCATCCCGTCTCGGGCATGACATGAACTACATAGGTTGTCCATTCTACTGCCCTATGGTAGGGCCCCATGTAAGTACCATCAGTGGCAACCGCGTACGGAAGGTGGAGATCCGCTAGGATTTGACATCTTAAAAATTCTGCATGTTGGGTCTAAAAAGAATCATGGTGTGCCCGAACTACTATGGCAAAAAACCACGGAAAATAGATATCGTAGTGTACCAAATTAAATCGGAAGGTTTATTTCACTAGGTAGTGCTACTTCAGTTGTATTAAAGAATTCAAAATCCAAGAATAATACCAGTAGCAGTGCCGAGTGAAATAAACCTTCCGACTTAACTCGCTATTCTTCACACTATAGCTAACAATGGTATTAGTATAGTACAGTATCAATTTCCGGTGTTTTTTTGCTATAGTGCTTGCTTTATTGGGGTACGATAAAAGTGCTGAGCCTTATTAAACTGGAATCTGGCTATCATCCTTAGAGAAGCATCTCATATGCCACACAGAATCATTCACTAACGCTTTCATAAGCCATATACACAGATTTTAGTTTTATAAGGGTTTTAAGTTTTATCGAACCCCCTATAGGGAAGTAGGTATTGATGTGCCTGAACTCTAATCGCCACTAAAAATTGTTGCAAGAGGCTAGCACGATATAAAATACTGTGGTTTACGCCATCTTCTAGACTTCACTTCTGTATGTTCTTTAAATGGGGCCTTGTAGGTAATAGTCTAAGGAAAATGTGCCTTAGACTCAAGCGAGCTTGGGGGTTACAGTCCAAGCTCAGACAGTGCTTTGCTCGGATCGGACAGACTATTAGGATGCCTGGACGCAGCACATTGGAACCTCGGCGCTCAGTACAGGCCAGTGAAACCGAGTAAACAAGAGGCTAAATAGTATCTGAATACCAGAACCCCTTGATTTAAGGGCATTTATTGGCTTGACCACTCTGAGGACCTTTCAGTCTCTGGTAACCATGTTTTCGTTACCGAAAATGCCTTTTTTAGCTAATTAGCATTGGCTGACGCTCAATCAACATCAAGAAAAGGTACCACGGTTCGATTGTTCTAACTACATTCCAATTACTAGCGTGCCTGCCTTCCGCACGAGATGAATTATGGTGCCGCCGGCTTATAACCTAGATGATGGCGTTTTAAACTTTTTATTCCTATTTGCTCTGCGTATTTGTACTGTGAACAGACCCGAGCAAACCGGTTGGTGGACTGATTGTTGCGACTATGAAGGGGAGAACCGTGTATTGGCTGTGGTACGATGACTGTCTAGGTACAGGTCTAAAGGTCCAAGATGCGTAGGGAAGGGAAGAGTAAGTGTGAAGTCTAAAAGAGCAGTCACGAACCTTATGGCTCTATCAACACTGATGATGCTTTCCGGCCTTTTTGTACTTCTTGATACACTAAATTGGGCTGCTGTGAAACTCTATTCGTGTGAATACAAAAAATTTAGGTATCTTACTTACGTACTAACAAATTTTAGAACGTCTGTGGGGTTGTAGGGCTCTATGCGTGGCGTGGTTCATGGTCGTGGGAACTCATCCCCTGCCGTATATACTCCACCTATGCATCTATGTATATCTAAAAACTAAGCATTCGACGTCTAGGTTATCCCTTGTACTGGTATTTGTACCGAATACGCATACAGGATATTAACAATCTGGCTAATTGGCGTCTCCGAGGTGAAGTTCAACCGACCAATGAGTTCAGTACACCAAAATCCATGGCTCCTGTTTAGTCATATGCGTATTCAGTTGACAATACCAGTCCAGTGCTCTGCCAATGGTCTAATCAACTGATCTGTACTTTAAACCCAGCTGCCATGAAAGTAATCAATCCCTTGAAGCCTGATCACTTCGCTTTAGGATTGAAATCCGATCCTATAGAGGTATAGAGCGTTGCTTTGTTTCATACTCCAGTAGAGCCGTTTGCTCGCCAGATTCTCCGTTTCAAAATTGAGTTATCGGTGGTCAACGTCCCACAATCAAATGACGTCCAAACCGCATAATTGGTGCCTGACTATGCGAGGCGGTTGAAGCATGATATGGTGTACAGATGTTTATGCAGTCCTCGCTATTCCGCAACTACAAGTCATGAGAAATGCAATCAGATGTTCTGCTATATCCGAAATCCGGCTAATCGAGGGCCGGATCACTTTCTCAGGCTGCCGAACAGACGACGGTACATTTTGCGATCACGAGACGTACGTCGTACATACTGTTTCCTCTCATGAGCTTTCTGAGGATCTACATGGTTTGAGCCATTGTAAGTGCTGATTCTTGCAAGCAGTTAACTACTCATGTTGTTGAGTGATGATGATATTGCTTTCGCTCTGCGCTGTGCCAAATTATTGGCGGACTCTCTGCCAACCACTTTCTCCCGAATCTCTCAAGTCATTTGCTGGGTTTCCGGTGGGAATATCCATCGTATTGAGAGTATATGTTCGTTCATGTCGAGCCTAGGATTGAGAGGCGGGGAATATTTTAGAGCATCTTATCTCTAGTTACGGCGGGTAGTTATTTAGATAAACCAGAGTTGCTTCGTGGCACAATTAGGGCATCCGGTTCAGGTACCTATGGCATCATCAGTTGATAATCCTCAGGATCAACGGCCGCAATCCATCGAGCGGGTAATGAACTCACCCTCAACTCTCAATATAAATAATGGTTCTAGTAGTATACTATGGACTAGTTATCCCCAGGTTGGTTGAAATAAGGACTATTATGATCCGCCTGAAATCATTTTGTGATGGTAGTGATGGTGTTGGTGACGGCGGATGGGTTCTTTTTACGGTTCGGGGATTGGATGGCTAGGCGCGTCATAGTTCGCGTGTCCAAGGTCGCGTTTCCGCGCTTCGAGTGACGTTTGATGGATCTAAAAACGCGCCGCTCCGGCCTCCCACTTTTTCAGCATTGCTACAAGTTTAACCTCGAATTCCCATCGCCTTTCAACCCGACCACTTCACACTCTCTTTCAATCAAGTCAGACACTTTCACTTTCCTCTCTCCCTTACCTCTCTCACTGTAAATCCTACTGCATATGAACCATTTCCTTACAATCACTCCTCTGCCCTCTCCTCTCGCTTATTCGGTTGCTCTCCCACTCTTCACCACCTCGTCGTCTCCATAAACAAGTGCCAAGACCCCCGACTTGGATCCAGTCAAACACGCGTTCAAAAACCCAACCAACGAACGAACACCAGCAATGCCAATAATTACAGTCACTCCGTCCTGTTCACGGCAGCTTCAATCAGTTGCAGACTCAGTTGCTCGTTCAAAAAAGATAATCATTGTGACCGGAGCTGGCATTTCTACCAATTGTGGTATTCCTGTATTTACACCCGCTTCCAATTAATATGGGAAAATTAGACTAACATGAAACTTTTCTGTAGGATTTCCGATCCACAGATGGTCTTTACAACCTTGTTAAAGCACAATATCCAAATGCTGTCGTGAAGGGACGAGATCTTTTCGACGCCGTTTTATGGGCTGATCCAACCTCCACGTCCCTTTTCTACACCTTCCTTGCCAACCTCCGCAACGAGGTCCTTAAGGTTAAAGAAACGACTTCAGTACATAAATTTATCCGAACACTTGCTGAAACAGGTCGCTTACAACGCTGCTACACACAAAATATCGATGGTTTGGAGGAGCGGGAAGGATTGGTTATGAATCTATCCCATGGAAAAGGAAAGCGGAAGCGACCTTCGCCAATTACAGTGGACGACAATAGAACAGACCTAGAGAAGGGTTGCCAAGTTGTGCAATTGCATGGGAATCTCAAGTCTCTTCGATGTACAAACTGCCAAATGCTTGCGACATACACCCCATCGGCAGTCAGAATCCTGATTTCAGGTGCGGCACCGAATTGTGAGGCTTGCCAGATAGCCTCAGAGTGTCGCCAAGCTGCCGGAAAGCGCGCTACGAAAGTGGGTCTTCTGAGACCGAATGTTGTGCTCTATGGGGAGGAACACCCCGATGCGGAGATGGTGGGAATTCTAGCGGAGGCGGATATCAAAGCGGCACCAGATCTCATGATTATACTTGGCACGTCGTTAAAGGTCCATGGATTGAAGGTTGTGGTGAAGGAATTTTCAAAAGCCGTACACGCCAAAGGTGGAAAGGTCCTATTTGTCAACAACACACCACCAACTGACAGCGTCTGGAGCGATGTAATTGATTACTTCCTTGAGATGGATTGCGATGCATGGGTTGCAGATGTGAAGGCACGGCGTGCTGGAATCTGGGAGAGGCAGATCAAGCTGCCAGTTCAAAAACTCACTAAAGCTGGGGCTGTGGCAGAGAAAAAGATCCCCCTCGGAGACAAAGAGAATGCGGGAGCCAAGAAAAGGAAGATTCTTGAGCCTAAAACACCAGGAGGGCGGGCACGGAAAGCACTTGGAATGAATAGCACACTACAACAAACGCCGCCTCCATCGTCCCGGAAACGCGGCTCGAAAAAGCACAACATTCTCCGCATTCCTTCAACTGAGTCAGAATCCGAAGCACATCGTACCCCGACCAAACGAAGAAAGATAACGAAGAATATTATCGTCGACTCTTCCCCTATATCACCGCCCCCTACACCTACAGTCAAAGGAGGGCGAGCGGTAAGAATAGAAGTTATCGTTAGTGGTCCGGAGAGGCAGCTTCAGAATGAAATCCAGATCTATGAAGACAGTGACGGATTAGACGTCGCGGCTCGGAGTGAGAATGTGGAGAGTGAGCCCAAGCCCAACTCTAGCAAATCGCAAGAGGCGATTACCAAGAGGAGGAGCTTGCGCAATTTGAAAAGTGTCACAGTTACAGCAGCTTAATAATACCTGTTTCTCTTTTCGTAGGCCTTGTATAGCGTGTTGTTTGTGGTAGTGGTGTGGTTCGAAGGAGTTATGTTTCCTTCTATCATTTGAACGGAGTAAGGCGCATTTGGTACAATGGGGATGAGGGTTTATTCCGTTGCTTGTATGGTTTAGTTTCTCGTTCCACTTGTTTTATAGTATTTGGTTGATGATTGCTTCTTCTTAGATACTAGTGATCATGTATATAGTTGGATTGATTGGAGGAATAAATAACAAGTAGATATTCAGTTACTTAAAGCCCAGTCAATGTACCCGCGAGTCACGATGTTCGTAACCCTAACCCCACCACTTCGAAGTCACTCGAAGTTCCAAATTCCTCTGCGAATGCATTCATCTGGTGGACAGGTTCACAATAATGGTAGCAACTAATAGAAAATAAAACGCAAGTAGCCTAATATAGGTACCTGTAAAAAAAACATGGAGAAACTCCTCGAACCGATAAATCAAGTCATACAAATACAAACTTCGAACCTTTTGTCATTTCTCTCGTTTATCCACACTATGAAATATAACCCCCAGCTCCACGTCCTTTCTCAACCAGCCCAGCACTAGTCGAAGCATCGATAAAAAGCTCTTGGCACTCCTTCACATCGCCGACTTCAATCTTGGTCCTTCCCACGCTCTTTGCAACTACGCTAGCAGGTGTCATCAACTGCAGCGCGTACCTGAGACTACTCTGGACTCCGATCGTCGCAATCGCCGCAATCGCCCCTTCGTCCAGGTCCAGACTCTCCGTCTTTGCGCGTATCCTGACAATCGTCTTAATGTCCTCTTCGCCGTATGGGTATGTGGGGATGATGAGCAGTCGACTTAGCAGATCGGAGGGAACACCATGGGCGGAGGTGATATCGTCGGTTCCTCGGATTGTGCAGACGCCGCGATTTGAGGCTAGGATAACGATTGGTGAGATCTTCGACTCAAGAGCACGGTTGAGGTAGGTGAAGCACTCGATATCAAGCATGTGAACCTCGTCGATGAAAAGCACACCAGGCACCAATTCCGCCACTCCCTGATCGATATATTTCTCCACCACTTTGTTGATTTCCGCTCTCAGCTTATCCGTGATCTCCGTTTTCTTGGGCTTGGTGAGCTGACCCATCATACTCATGATGTCCTGGCCGCCCTGTGGCCTCGCATTCGCGATATCGAGGTCGTGGAGAGTGACATCCTGGACTATCTCTTTCTTCTTGTGTACCTCCCCCTTAGGAATCGGAACATACTCCTCCGCCTCGAGATCGAATTCGGTGGCGTAGGCGTCCGATCGGCCAACGCGTTTCACGGCGCCGGTATTGGCTTCAATGTAGATTACGTCTCCGACCGCGACCCGCTCTTTTTGTATGCTCTCGTAGATGCTTGGGTCGAGTCGTAGCTTCTTCGTGCCTTTTCCAGATTTAAGGCCGACAATGACATGCGAGATAGTTTTTCCGTAGCCACCAAGAGGGTTTTCGGCTTCTTCGGGAGTGAGATCTGTTACTTCGCCTTCGTAGACTTCTTTCGTCTCCTTTACACGGAGACCTGTTTTGCATTGATTAGTCCTCACCCTCTCACTTTGGCCCACTCGTTCTCGCAGGGAACAAACCAATAGACCTCCGAAAGTTCTCCATCAATGCCTCTGTCTTCTTCACCTCGGTAGAATATATCTCACTGCCCACGATCGGGCGAAATGGCACCTTCGTCCCCAACTCCTGGCTAACTGCAAGCGCGAGCGCCGTCTTTCCCGTTCCTGGACCTCCAGCCAACATTACGGCGCGCCCAGACATCTTTTTCGCTTTGATGAGGTCGACGATCACTCCGCATGCCTAAGAAATTACCTGTTAAATAGAGAGGAAAGAGAGCGGGGGGTATAATACCTCGCGCGCGCTCTCCTGCCCGACAAATCCATTGAGAACCTTTTCCGCCGTTCCATCCGCACGTAGCCCTAGGCCTTTAATGTGCGTGTGGGCTGCGGTACGGTTTTCACGGGAGGAGCCCGACTTGACTTCGCTGATTGTGACCATACTCCGAGTGTAAGTGTGCGGTTAGATGTAGGAGATAATGATGTGGTTGATGCTGAGTCGAGATGAAGATGAATGTTTCGGAGGTGAGGGAGGTCAAGGGAAGTAGAGCTGAGCCGCTTGGGCCAACACTAAACCTTAAGGCAGGGATTAAGTTGCAGATATGGTTGAAGTTCAAACGGGAAACCATAACGCGACTAAACGGAACACAACAATAAATTTATGGGCTGAATAGCCTCAGGTCGCGAATAGGGGAGGAAAGAACACAGGAATATTATTTGTGAGAATTTGAGAATTCAGTTCAGAGGACATGTCTAAACCCAATCCGATTTTTTGACGCCTAAGCCCCAGTTTAATCAACGCCCAGTACTCTTATGAGGAATGAAATTCTGAAAGCTTCACGAGCTTAAAAGCATCGCTATATTCTCCTTCACCCATTGCTCTGCAGCATCCCTCCCCTTCTCAGAATTCTCGAGCTGCCATTCCATCAACTTATTCAAAGCGCCCATCATCCATGGTCCCGCTTTCTTTTGCCCCAGTGCAGCCATCACTTCTTTACCCTATCCAGTAACAACGACTTAGCAATACAGCTCGGCAGCATACGACACAAATTCTTACATTTAAGATTGGTTTGAAAGCGTGAGCTTCTTCTAATCCTAGTTCCCCAATTCGAGTGAGAAAGGTACTGTATTTCCGGATTATCTCCTCGGCTTGGTCTGCTGGGGTTGCATCGTTTCCGTTCCAATGCGGTATCACCTCTAACAGCATTGCGCAGAGATACTGGCTCTTCCAATCTGCCCCCAGCTTGCGAATGAACATTCCAGTTTTACTCCTGGTCATCCTATCGCTACCGAGATCTTTCCTAACAACATCTTGGATGAATTCATAGTTCCGATATGAGTGGGTGATCGTATTATAGACCTTAGTGTTCATCTTCAGACCTTCCCTTGCGGCGGTAGCTGCAGCGGGAGTGTTTTTCTTTGTGTCGACTCCAGGAAACATGTGCCCCTTCCACGGGCTTAGAGAGGCCAAGAGCCATGCTATGTATTGTTCAGCTTTACTGTCGACAAGCGACTTAAGATTAGTATAGGTGAGGCCATCCGAAGCCGAAATAACGTGCCAGATGATAGCAGTGGCAGTTGACATGTGCCCTGTTAGAAGAAATGGGAGCGTGTCTATAGGTGGCGTGAAGATTGCATCGAAGAGCGTAAGTGAATAAATAAGAGAAAGTGCCATTTGAGGATTCGGTCCTACAAAAATAAGTTACGACATCACTTTCAGGCAATAGCAAGGCACACCTTGAAGCATCTTCTCAATCTCAATACCAACTCGTTCGCGCGATATTTTCATGCGGAGAGCTTGCTTTGGATCATTAGCTATCGCACAAAAATCCGGACCGAGTGATAACTAGTGCTAATGACAAGTTACCTTTATCTCGTTGTTTTGCATTGCTTGCTTAGCTTCATCAACTATGGTGAAGTTAAGCCTGCTAGAGAATCGGATTAACCGCAAAACGCGCAAGGGATCGTCGTTAAAAGTCTCGAATGGAGGAAGAGGTGTTCGTATTAGCTTGTTCTTCATATCGTCCAAGCCCCTTTCCGTGAAATCCTCAACTTGCTGGGTGTGGATATTGTAGAAGAGTGCATTAACGCAAGCATCGCGGCGTAGAGCATCTTGAACGGGGGTGCCGAACTCCTAGTCCAGTGTCAGCCATACCTCGATGCAGGATGACTGGACATCATACAAACCATCTGTGGAATCCGACTATCTTCAGAATAGGTCTCGCTTCTCAGGTTGACAAAGTCAATGTCTAACCCCAGGATCTTGGTGGTAGCAGTTTCCAAATGCTTTGACTTCTCGGGATTGCTCTCAATCTTGTGAATGCTCCGTGTGGGAATGTTGTAATCCACCTGCCTTTCCGCAAGAAACTTCCCGAGTCGAGTTGCAAAGTCAAAGCCAGTCATCTTGTTGATTCCGACGTCTATATCATGGCATTGCTCCCCGAGAAGTTTGTCGCGCACCCACCCACCGGTGAAGCGCAGTGTGAGGGATTCTTTGTCATCTCTTCTAGAAGTAGAATCGATCTCAGCTGCGACATCAACCAGTAGCTTGCGGACGGTTTCTTCTTCAGGAGTGAGAGAGATGGTGGGGATGGGAGTGGGAGTGGGAGTCTGGAGGGACATGGCGGGGTCGAGGCGACGACGTTTGGCAGGAGGTGATTCCTTATTTTCAAGCGCTGATGCGGAGAGCATTCGAATCGATGCAATGTTAAGGCGAGAGTATAGGGATGGAGGTGAGGGCCTGAGTAAGGAAGAAAGGGTATTCACCAACTTCATTCCCCCAACGAGAAAGTACATTTAAGTACTCATACTCATTACTGCGGGTGTCTGGCGTCTGAGCTCTTCGTCATTCTTAAACAGTGTGACTCGTAGAGTAAAATGTGGCAAGGTGACGAGATGCGATAAGATAATCACTTGCTCTAGGTTTTGGTAGATCTATGAAACAGCAGACATCATCACTCCACTACATTATCACTAGAGGACGAGTAGGTCTAACGCGAGAAAGTGAGTTCTTCTTCCCACTGCCTGCTGTTGGTGTTATACCTATCAGAATCATTCGTTAATTGCGGCTAGAAGCAAGTGGTCCAAGTATCAACTGTGGCCCAAAGCAACGCCAGCAACTGACTACAAACCCACCAACCCCACAAATCTATCCCCCCCATCCCATTCCAACACTCTTCTTTGAGACTTCATCGCACTCCAACACAACACAATAACATAACACTAGACACCTAGGTATTCATTACCATTGCTCTTTCACCTTCACCCTCAATCCAACTTAAAACTCCAACGCCGCGCGAGTTTCCCTTTCCGTGGTATCGAACATATGGACGTTAAACCTGCTGCTCTCTTCTTGGACGGCCTCATCGACAGAGATACCGTTTGAAATCGACTGGCAAATCTGCTCCACTCTTCCTTTTTCTTCATCATAAGCAATACTACATTACTATGTCTAGTCAAATCACCCGTGCTCGCAAGCGTATGTTGTCATCACGTAGAGGTTCAGGCTGGTGGGGCAGTTGTTAACCTGACGCCACAGGGGAACTACGAACCCTCAACCAAGCTGCCTGGGAAGGGAACAAAGGTATTACTTCCTCAGACTGATCTTGATACCCGGCTGATTTACTAATGTCGATTATTGTTTCTTCAGGTGTGTTCAAGGTCTCGGGATCTCTCGATTCATCCCTTAAGAAAAACACGGCGGTTATCAAGCGACTGCGCACGTCCCTCAACTCCGAGTCTCAAGCCGCGCTCCTTAAGGATATCCAAACCACATCACTCGAGAAATATCTCCCAGAAGTCATCTCGGCTGTAGCTGAAGGGTTACAAAAATCGAAAATATCCGATACCGGTTCTGTTATTGAGGTTGTGTCTGCACTTCACCAGCGCTTTCAGGGAGATTTCACGCCAAGGCTCACGTTCAATCTTGCAAGGGGACTGGCCAATCCAAGACCGGAAGTTCTCAAAGGATTATCCCCGGAACAAAGGGAAAGAGAAGAGAAAGAGAGGTTGGCTAGACAAAGGTCCCTCCTTAGGGTCGGTGTCGAGCTTTGGCTAGTCGATGTTGTGAGGACTGTACAGGACGCGGAGGATTCTTCGGTTAAAAATGGAACCCCGAAAACTGCTGTACCTACCCCAACTGCCAAGAAGGATTCCAGTGATATTGAGCCCTTTCCATTGGAAGTTCTAAAAGAACTACTCGGCAAAGATAGGGAACATATCAACTTACCACTGGTCGTTCTATTTGTCAAGCAGTTTTCATACGATGTCTTGGGTCTGAAGGCTAGGAACAACATAAGAAAGACGGTGGAGGAAGATGGTGCTACGAACACGACTGCCCCCGAAACCAATGGGAAGGCATCGGGGGGCGGTGTTACAGACAAGAGTGATATTGATCTCAAGGACCCGCCACTCGTTCTATCTGAGCTTCAGCAGAGGTTCCGGAATGTTCTGAATCGGTATCTGGAGTCTGTCAAGAGTCATATTGTGCGTGATCATGAACGCCTTCGAACACAGTCTGCTCGCAATGCCGAGGCTTACATCAAATCTGGCGAGATTTTCGAGGATCGACAAGCAAGCTACGAAAAACTCGTCAAGCTCCAGGAAAAGCTGATCGCTAATGCCCAAATTGTTGCGGATATTCTAGGTGTTGAGATGCCTGATTTACCTGATGAACGAAACGACGAAGGAGCAAAAGATAGCATTATCCGGGAAGGAAGTAGTATGTTTACTACCAAGGGTGAAGAAGGTAAAAGTGGAATATGGGAAGATGAGGATCAGAGGAGATTTTATGAGGACTTGATCGATCTGAAAGGCAGGGTTCCCGCAATTCTCCTTGATGATGGGAAGAAGAAAAAGAAGGATGGAGATGGCAAGTCCGAGGATGAAATCAGAACTATAGAAGAGGAGAACAAAGCCAAAGAAGATGGTTCCACACAAGATACTGCCTCAAGAGACGACACAGACGAAGAAAAAAAAGCTACAGATGAGTCTGCTAGCACTGTCATCGTGAATAAAACGATTGGTGCACAGGTGGATGCGCTACTCCTAAGACTCCCGGATCTCAACAACAAAGACATGATTGACCAAGCAGCCATCGACTTTTGCTTCCTTAACTCGAAGGCTTCCAGAAACCGGCTTATCAGAGTCTTGCAGGAAGTACCCCGCAGTCGGCAGGACTTGCTTCCTACCTATTCCCGTCTCACAGCAACCCTCAATAAATACCTTCCGGATATCGGTAAAGCTCTGGTTGAGTATCTTGACAAGGAATTCCGCTCTCTTCAACGACGCAAAGAAAAGGACTTGTCCGAGTCTCGTGCCCGCAACGCTCGCTACCTTTCTGAATTGACTAAATTTGGTGTCGTTCCCGAGTATGTTATCTTCCATTGTCTCAAAGTGGCTCTTGAAGACTTTCATCGAATCAATATCGAAATTATCTGTCACATTCTTGAAAGCTGTGGCCGGTACCTCCTTCGAATGCCCGAGACTGGTCCGCGGATGATCACGTTCTTAGAGACGTTAAAGAAGAAAAAAGATGGTGTGCATCACCTCGGGCAACAGGAGCGCATTGCCATTGAGAATGCCTTTTATTACGTCAACCCACCCGAAAGACCAGCCATTGCTCAGAAGCAACGTTCAGTTATGGAGCTTTTTGTCCGCAAGCTAATCTATTTGGACCTGACGAAACGCAATTATGTCAAAATCTTGAAGCAGCTACGGAAGCTTCATTGGGAAGATGAGACTATTGTGAAAATGTTGATGAAAATATTTACCAAGGTCTGGAAAGTTCGTTATAATAATATTCACATCCTTGCCATCATTGTGGGTGCCTTGAGCCGATACCACCAAGATTTCGCCTATGGGGTTATCGATGAGCTTTTGGAACAGATATCAGTCGGACTCGAAGACAACAACTTCAAACACAATCAGAGACGTATTGCGCAAGTCAAGTACCTCGGTGAACTGTACAACTACAAGATGGTAGATTCTCCCGTCATCTTTGACGCATTGTACCGCATTGTCACATTCGGACACGAAGCGGGTATGCCAAAACCAGGAGTGTACTGCCACTTGGATCCCCCGGATGATTTCTTCAGGATCAGACTTGTATGTACGTTGCTTGACGTATGTGGTGGTTGCTTTGACCGAGGCAGCGCCAAAAAGAAGCTAGACTTTTTCCTCACATTTCTTCAGTACTACTATCATACTAAGGAGCCCGCGCCGATGGATATCGACTTTTTGCTGCAAGATACTCTTGCCGCTTTGAGACCTACGTGGAAGTTGCATTCTACCCTCGAAGAGGCTGGAAAGGCATTCCAAGAGGCAGTGACGAAGACCTACAAGCATCCAATTGAGAGCGACAAAAGCACAACCTTGGAACACGATGAAGTCGAAGCCGAAACCGAAGCCGAAGCTGAAGACGAATCTGACTCTGACGATGCAGAAGTAGATGGGGATGAGGATGCAGACGGCGAAGGACCAGTTTCCGATGGCGAAGAGGGGACAGTCGGCACTGGACCACGCACCGACCCATCAGCAGCATCGTCAGACGAAGACGATGAGATCATTGTCACAAGGGAGCAGCAGTTGGACCCTGAAGCGGAAGCAGATTTTGATCGGGAGTTTGCCAAGATGATGTCGGAATCTCTTGAGAGCCGCAAATTCGATAGGAAGCCTGTTTTTGATGTGCCTCTACCGATCCGCAGGGGCACTAGTAGCATGCTCTCAAGGGAAAATACCATCGAAAGCGAAACGGGCGACGCTGAGCCGGAAGAGAAGGGAACCATGATGTTCAGTCTATTGACGAAGAGAGGCAACAGACAGCAAACGAAAATGGTTGCGCTACCTAGTGACAGCGGCTTTGCTGTAGCTATGAAGGACAAGCGCGAAAAGGAGCGAGAAGAAAAGCAAAAGATCAAGGAATTGGTCATGAGCTATGACAGAATGGAGGAGCCTGTCGAAATTGACAGTATGCATCCCTTCCCTACTACTGATTAATTGAGAAAACTGACACTTGTGACAGCGCTTGGAACACATGCTTCCCTTAACGGGTATCACGTCAAAACGGACACCAAGTCTTCGCGGGGTCAACCCAGAAGCAGGAAGCTCTCCATGAGTGATGTTAATTGGTATGATGACAACAAAAAGTCTCGTCACCACCCAATTCCCGATAGGACTAGGTTCAAGGGTTCTCCCAAGGAAGGTGGCAAGAACGTTAAGAATAATGGAAGAATCACAAAAGCCAATAAGAGAAAAATGGAGAGCCCAAATGCACCTGGCCTGCTCGTGATGGGTGGTGATGATGATGATTCCCTTCAATCTTTATATGAATGCTGAAACGGTCAATTCTAACCCATAGGACTTAATGATGGGGTTATATGTGCGACCATCCCCCAACGTTACACTTTTTACTCCTATGGCCCGAGAGCTACCGGCCGAATTCTCAGATGTCACGACATCCTGCTACGACTACTTCTTGTAGAAATCTTAAGCCCCAGTCACAGATACTGAGTGAGTGTGGTGAGAGGGGGCGCGAGAGAAAATCGAAAAATTTGATACAAGCAGGCATGGTACTTCCATGGTCACAGAGAACCATTCGAACAGAACGAAGATTTCAAGCCTAGATACAGAGGGTACTTACCCCTGAATCTAGGTTTTGATGGATTGGGCAGGCTAGAGAAATGGGGATACAGTTTGAAGGTACATTCTGTCTGATTATGGAGAACCAATGCCTGATTTTTCTGTTTCGGAGAGTTGTCTGCTCAATGTTTTTTCTGGACTTGTTTGGTTGTATTAGAAGACGATCGTTATGGATGGGCTTTCGTTTCTCTTCTCTCTTTTCTTATTTTTGGGTTCCAATTTTTCGATTGTTCTTTGATCTTGCGGAATTAAATTGCTTGCTTTGTTTAGTAGAATGTGAAAGCGATGATTCATACGCTATCACTCACATAGGCACTGGCCTCTACATGAGACACTACTTATTCTCCGGAAGGTACTTGGTATGCAGGCTTGCGATGTACACAAGATTGTGTGTATATTCGTGTTACGCTGCACAAATCAGACCTGCCTCCGGATCGATGTATCGAACAAATTAATCGGTAACCCCAATACCAGGGTGTAAGTATGAGCCCTGTGCCACGCTGTTTGGTTTATACATGACGTTTCGGAATCCATATACTATGTGAAGTGGCATTCAGGTCGACTAATGGCATTCTATTGACGAGGGCAGAGCCGCCTTTATACAATCTTATATCCTACAGCACTGCGGTCGACGAAAGTACATATTTTGCGATAATAGCCGTATGTGTAGTTGGTAGGTCAATAGAGCACGTCAAAACTGGGCCCGGGTCTGTGCGGCGGCCTATGACAATACGCAACATATGAAATTATCTGTAACTGTGAGACCTTTCTGATCCGCACTGAACGAGCGAGCCTACGAGCTAAGGTCCTTGGTGCATCCTGAAGATTTAAAGCATTGCCGGACGGTGACTCGGCACCTAGACTAAACAGCTACCTGAGATTGCAAGATTCGGCACGGTATCGTGATATACTTACGCTTAGTTTAGATTTCAATTCAGATGCGGCATTCCGGCACTTTTTTAATGTGAAGTGTTATGGAATGCTCATCTCAGCCCTGAAATCTGCGAATTCAAACACAGCCTTAGTATCAGGTGTTCCGTACGCGCCCTTAGGGGAACCTTGTGAGCGGGCCTTCGTCAATCACGTGGTATGTTCCTGGGTGCTGTATATGCTGTACCTTCCTGCCTTCGAGCTCCTGGCTTCAATAATCTGAAGGTCCAATAATCTGAAGGTCTAGCACTGGCTGTGGATGACGGCCATGAGTATGGATGCTCTAACTGGAAACTGATGAGGGAAACAGGCGGCACATTAGGGTGTAGCCAAACTTTAATCTAACCGCAGCCGCCTTCTCATACTGTATCTGTAGGGCATTGCGGGAATGGCTTATCGGTTAAGAGGGGTTATGGATAGAGATTTATTACTTACCGAGCGCTGGGTCTAGCCAATTGCTAGGTAGCGCAGTCCAGGTACAAACTCACCTTACATTTGAAACTTTCATAAAACCTGTGCTGCATGAAGGCTCCGATGCACCGGTGATGTCATCCAAAAGCCGGATGCAGAATACGCTGCCTTCCCGGCTAAGCTCAATGATGGACTCAAGCGAGCTTAATCATGCGATCACACTCGAGGTTTGTGAGTGATCGGGTGTGCTCGAACACAATCAACTACATACCCAATTACCCAACCTAGAGTCTGTCACTGGTGAGCACGAGACACTTATCTTATAACAGATGGTGCACAAGCGGTAGATACTCGCCTTGTACCACATCCGGGAGATTGCCCTTGATTTTAAGGCTTGCTGGCCGCTAAACCTGGAAATGGGTGAAAATCCTCGGCTGTCTCGCCTGGTTGTATTTCACGCGGAGTCCCCTCACTCCGTAGCCTCGCCTGGCAGTCTCCTTCGCCTGGCTTAACCCGTCTCTTCTTGTGCTTCTTTGTCTACTACTTACGATTCCTCAACTGCAGCCCGAGTCAAAGTTCATCTTCACCTCCCCCCCACATTCGGAATCGGGTTCTATCTTGGTCACTATCTTTACCCCACCCGTTCATCCATTTCTTCCAGGGACCCCCACTCTGGGTTCCTTGTTACTGGCCCAAATCTCCATTCCCTTCCGTATTTTCCACCCTCTTTCCCCCTTCCGGCCCCTCTGTGCGGTTCCCTGTCCCATGTCCAAGCATTCCATTACTGGCTCCGCCTCTTTTCTAATCGTGATATTCATATTGCTTTTTCTTGCCGCAAGATCATGAGATGTCTTTGTTTATTGAGCTGTGTCATTACGTCAATGGAGATGATATCTGGACGCAGGATCCCACTTTCCATCAGAGCAAACTCTATTCCAACCTCTCAATTTTATTCCTATAACAGTAATACGGTGCTATAAAACATCATAGAGTTCCAGAGCTACCTGAAAACTATAGCGCTATGATTCGCTACACACAAATGAACCGTGGTGCGCAAGTGTTACTTCGGATTCCCTCAAATTCCGGCCGGGAAGCGTATGCCCCGTGAACCTCTGAGTTGTAGGTATAAGGCCGCCCGACTTCCAGGTAAGGCCAGACGCACCATATATACTTACCGAGAAGCTGACTGTTCCCTGGTCAATACCCGCTTTCACAGCAAGTATGATTACCCCACCTCCTGCACCCCATCTTCTGCACCCCGACCTCTGCCAGTTTGACAGCAGAAGCAAGGGCCGCTGCAGAAGTATATCACTCAGTGACTTCACTGAAGGAGTTCTCCATTATCCCTGTCACCAGTGTACTCTAGAGTTGTCAGTGAGAAACCCACTGTGTTTTGCTGTTTGAAGCTGAGCCATTTACCGTAAGTACCCCGCTCCGGGAACACAGAGAAACCCCTCGGACTCCGGCAGGCGGGATCAGCCGTAAGGTACTACCGTCGAGCGTGGGGTGTTGAAACAAGAGAACTTGTCGCGGTCTCTCCACTCGGATAGCCATGGGTTTGGCAAATCAATTCATTGTTTCACCTGCATTTAAGCCTTCTGAAAGGTAAAATTGTGCTTGGAATTCACGCTCAGGGAGTTGGTTAGTCAGTGCTGTTGTCAATTGGAGGTCTGCGGCGGTTGTGCCGCCACAATCACTAAAGAGTGACGAATTGTGACTCCATCACCGATATTCTTCCGCCAATCATTGTCAAGTCATGTCCTTCGTTACACGAGAAAGTATGCAGAGTGCAGCCCAAGTCGGGGTGGAGTTGGACGTTTGACGTTTTTTGATGCGGAGCTTGTTTAGGTGAAACAGGGCAACCACGACGAGTGTTTTGCGTTTGGATGGGTGTTTAATATTAGTGAAACTGGGCACGCAGACATCGGTGATCATGACGACTTAAGTAAGACCTTACCCCGCGTCCTGGCCTGTCGATCACGTTTGAGAATTTTTGAAAATTTCGAACATCAATCTGGTTTAAGATCCTGATGGATCATGTAGGATGGGCGTGGCACTCTGCATACCTGTTGTGTAGCATGGTTGTGGATCAGGGGAACTAGCCATGTGAAGAAAACTATGACCAGTCAGCTAAGAGTGCAGGACTTCCACATGGACGGTCTTGGGCTCGTAAAACCAACCCATTCGATGCGAGACTGCAGTAAAAGCCCCGTGGTTTGAAATGCAGGGACTGCTTTCGGTTCCACTATCAACTTTCGATTAAACACATACCAGCTCTTCTCAGAATTGAGCCCGTAATGGCTTTGGTAATAGTAAGCTGGTGTTTTAATGATAAGTACTTAATACTCTATGCGCCTGTGCTCATAGGATTCAATGGTTCTGACGGTAAACCTGGTTATTGCTGAATAGCCCCGTGCCCCCTGAATCCGACATGTCGTCTGTCGCTTGCCCAACTCCGCTTCATTTAGGTTGAGGAAGCACTCTTAGTACCATTTGGCGTTGAATAGTTGCAGGACGTTAATAGAGTGGCTGACAGGTGCGAGGGAGGACTTACTCCTGACATGTCTGTTACCTGGTATGTGCTTGAATTTTTCATCGGTTGAGGTCCCAGTCTGCATACGTACGTCCAGTATATTCCAATCATCAACTTTTGAATGTTGACGAGAAAAAGCAACGGCGAAGAACCGGACGAATAAGAGAGAAAGGAGAAAAGAGAGAAAGAGCCGCGCAAACTTTCTTGCCATCAACTAATTCATCACCAACTCGACACTCCCACAAACCACGCCGCATCCCGAACGAAACGCACCTGTGATTCGGCGCACTCAACCCTCCTCCTCCTCCGCCTTCTCTGCCTACGCAGCTTCTCGATTTCCCAACTCTTAGTTTATTGAGAAGTAGTACTAAAAGAAGTAGCCGGTACTTAAATATTGGCTGTGATTTCTTAGGGCCTACATCCGTCCCTTAAGTACCTCCTACTTGCCTCCCTACTAACCTTGGCCGCATTCGAGCGAGTCCTCGCTTTTACATTGCGCCTGTCAACGTGAGACTGCCCCTCCAACTCCAACGGCCCCAACTCCCTGGGGACCAGGACTGTACACCAATCCGCTCTCGGCCGCTGTCCACCCACTACAACTCCTTACCCCGTTCCTGTTCCTGGCCGTGGACACATTGCTCCTTCTACAACTGATCGCCGCCGCTTTTTTCAACACAACTTGCTTGGACTTCCTTTATCCCTCCACCCATCGAACCTACTCCTACTTGCCTCGCACTCCATCATCAGCTACTAGACATCTTTTCTAGCTTTGCAACAACTTTGTATCCAAATTGGTTCGACTCGTGCTTGACTCCGGGTTTGTGAGGTATTGAGGGCAGTCTCGACATCAAGTTCTTGTGATGGATTCCCCACCTGGTTCACCATTGCTGGGCGATGAGGATGCCATTCCGTGCAAAGGATGTGGTGAAGTATGTGCCAGCAAGCTGTTCTGTACACTGGTATCTTGATACTAACGGAAGATTATAGATCTTGGAGGAAGGAAAGGCGTTTGAGCTAGGTCAGTTCCCTAGGCCAACTTTCATCTCAGCTCTCGCTCCCCGCGTCTTATCGTACAACGGTACTGACTGAAGTGTAGCGGGAAATCGCTGGCACATCGATTGTTTCCGATGCAATTCATGCGGTACTCTACTTGATTCGGATGCCAATCTACTGCTACTCGGAGATGGATCGCTTATTTGTAACAGCTGTACTTACAGCTGTACGGCTTGCGGCAACAAAATTGAGGATCTTGCGATTCTTACTGGGGATCAGGCCTTTTGCGCTGGGTGCTTCCGATGTCGGAACTGCAAGCGCAAGATTGAGAACTTGAAGTATGCGAGAACGTCGCAAGGAATTTTCTGTATGAGTTGTCATGAGACTCTGATGACGCGGCGCAAAAAACGGCCCAAACAGAATCAGAGAATACCTACATCAACGAGCAATTCTGCATCGCCGATGTTGGATAAATCGCTTCCCTCGTTGCCAGTAGACAATGAGGCTGTGCGTTTGGGAAGCAATTCGACCACACCCACAGAACTGTCTGCACGGCCTCGTCCCCAAACTAAGCCGAATTCGTTAAAATCTAACACTACGCCTGACCAACTGTCGCCAGTGGCTTTCCAGCCTTCATCCGGTATAATTTTCTATTCCTAGTGAGCTTTATAGACTAGGGGTTGTTTCTAACTGCATATATATAGATCATCTTCGTACGCCAAGGATTAACAAACGTCATTCTCAGGTATCACAATTATCCCTTGATCCGTCTCTGACTTCGGGCGCACAAGAGCCGTATGCCGCCTTCATCCCAGTGGTTCTTGATACCTACCCTGGACCTACCCCCCCTCCCAGTAAACCTGTTGCAGAGCGCGGACAGCAGAGCTCGCACGACAGGGCGGAATGGGAACGAACCGACCCTAGGCCATCATATGACCGGAAGATTTTGAACGTTTCGTCTCACTATGACGCGGAGAGGGAGCGCAGTGCACGACCCCATATCGCTACACAGGACAGAAGCTATGAATTACAGATTGGGATTGATAAGAATGACATTCCTCGGAAATCCCATGATTCAGAGCAGCTTGTGGAGAAATCGGTTAACAGTGCAGACTCTTCGATATATAAGACGGAAGTACAAGTTGCAAAGGACAATCTTCGTTCTCGGGAGGCTGAATTAGGTTCACGACTTAGTAAGAATTTCGCTGCTGACGCAGGTTCTGGCGGGTTTAAGTTGAAGGACGTGCCGAGAGAGAGAAAGAGATCCGTGAGCATGCTTAAGTCCCCTGTAGTCGACGAATCGAGCGAGAAATCGAGATCTCTGTCGCCTAGCAGTAGTCGAATAGACATCTCCTGGACTACAGTCGGTGCCAATCCACCCCCTCGTGCGGACTCCTTCAGGCCGCCGCAGTCGCGCGCAGATAGTCCTGTGTCTGGAGTGTCCGCGAGAAATAAGTCGTTCGAATATCCCATCACATCGACGTCGTCTTCGAGTCGTTCACAACACTCACACGCAGCATCAAGCGCATCGAATATGTCTATAGGAAAGATCGAGTCTCCCGAGATCACCACCAGCAAGTATTCCGAGAAGAATAATGGGTTATCCCCCACCACAATATCACCTCCACGCCGTCCTTCAACTGCACAAGAAAGTAGTTTCAGTCCAATATCGGAATCGAACGCATCGGAGGCTTCTACCAAATCACCGCCATTAGGAGATGATGAAGAAATCAAAAGGGTATTTGTGAGTGGCAGTAGCAGTGGCAGTGGCAGTGGCAGTAGCGGGGACCCGATGTATAGAAGGATATCGAGCCCTGTCAAGCATGGGAGAAGTCTTAGTGAAGCTACAAGACGATCGCATGGGCCTGGAGCTTATATTCAACCTTTCGGCGACTTAACCAGTCCTATGTCGCCAGATACTAAAGATGAGGCAGTCACTCTTAGACAGGAGCTCCGAAGATCGACCCAACGAATCGTTGAATTGGAGGCTAAACTTAATGTTGGTTGAAATCTGACCGCCTTTGTTTATTTGGGTTCACTAATAGCCGTGTAGAGCTCCGCCTCTGCAAAAGCACTGGAGCACAACATTCAGGAGAAGAGAAATACCGTCGCGCTCCTAGAGACAGAAAGGGAGGCATTTTTGCGTGAGCTAATGGTAATAAAAGAACGACTAGACGCATCAAAGGATGGGTATGTAGTTTTTCAGCGGCCTAACGACATATACTTGACTAACAGCTCAATTAGAAAGTCGTTGAATCCGGGTGAGCTGAAGTCCGACCTTATCCGCGGATTAACCCGAGAATTGGAGGATCTGAAGGCAACCTTGAAGGCCGATATTCAGGCTTTGGTAGCACAGCGAGACCAATTAATGGAAGATGCTGAAAATTTTGGACGTCTACGAGAACAAGCCATCCAAGAAACCGAGCAGCTGAACATAAAGAACGCACAATTGGCTGATTTGAATAACGAGCTCACTCGACGTATTCAAGGCCAATTCAAGGCCAACAAACATCAAGTTCCCGGTCTTGGGATATATGATGGTAGTACGGATTTGTTGGATATCAAGGACTTGGATAAACGTTCAAAAGTAGACACATCGAGTTCTTTGGCAACTATCGGCATGCCATACAACGAGACGTCTGATGGGACAGAAGTGCTTGTGGCGCAAAAGGTTTCCACATTTAAGAATGGGGCGCAGCAGAAGAAGTTCTTTTGGAAGAAACCTGGTGCTTCTATCATGAAAAATGCTGGGAAACTCAGCAACAGAGTCTTTGCGAATGAGAATCAGATGGATGGTCCAAACGGTGTCGATACGCTGAACTTCCGTAATCAAGTGGGAGCACCAGACACTTCCGGTGGTGGTAAGTTGTTTGGTGGTACTCAGAAGAAATGGGGGAAGAACCATAAGGGCGGTGCAAATGGAACTAGCGGAGGTTTGTCTTCAGATAATGGCGGATATGGTACGCGTCGTGAGCGTATTATGGATTAAATCACCGTACTAACGCGATATAGTTCCTATGTTTGGAGGCGACTTGGAGCTTCGTACCGCTTTTGAAGGAGCTAAAATACCTATGATTGTCCAGAAATGCATACAGGAGGTGGAAATGCGCGGAATGGACTATGAGGGCATATATCGAAAATCTGGAGGCGCGCTCCAAATGCGCCAAATTCAAGACGAGTTCGAGCGGGGAGACGACGTACAACTCGGACCAGATCTTGATATTTGCAGCGTCACCAGCATCCTGAAGCAGTATTTCAGAAACTTACCAAACCCTCTGATTACGTACGAGCTATACGACCGATTTGTTGATACGACTAGTATGTGGAACATTGGTGTTGGTATTTGCCCATTTACTAATTTTCGCCAGATATCTACGACGAGGAGAAACGAGTTGAAACCTTGAAGGCACTTACTGAAGAACTTCCTCAGGCACATCGAGATGTGCTACAATTTATAATATTTCATCTCGCTAGGTTATTCATTCAACTTCCGATCATCGAGCTGCGTACTGATTGTCTCAACAGAGTGGCCGCAAGAAAAAAGCAAAACCTTATGAATACGAGGAATCTAGCAGTCGTTTTTGCCCCCAGTCTCCTCCGACATCTCTCGAACGAACGAGAAATGTCCGACATGCACACCAAGAACAACGCTATCCAGTTCTTGATCGACAACAACCAAGCTATCTTCTAACGAAGCCCCATGATCCTTCTATACCTTGCGTTTCTTTTTGTCAGTGGTCTTATTTTTGGGGGCGTTAATTGAAATTTTGCGTCTGTTTATCTAGTTTTTTTTTGGTTGCTTCTCCTTTAGTCTTCAGTTTGCTTTGAGATACCATTACTCTTTAATTTCAAGTTTTGGTTGCTCCTACTTCTGTTTCTGAGTTCGGGTTGTAGGTGTTGGGTTTTGGGCGATGTTTGTCGGCTGGATTGATTTTCTGTTCTGTCTGATTGATCAAAGCGTGCACTGGAGTCATCTCTTTTTGTGTTGGGTCATTTCAATTGTGAGGTGAAGTGCTTTGGATAGAGTGTGTGCATGGGCTGTGTTGTTCATGTTGTGGAGTACCTTGAGGATGTGATTACTACTCTACAGGAGGTACATTAGATAGGATTTAGGACGAGATCTCGATAGTGGGCCTCAAGACTAAATTCTGGTGCCGAGCCCTTTGCTGCCGGTATTCAGCATCACCGACCAATCGCGTTAAGATGTACCACATACCTGAAACGCTGCGTCACAACGCCAAGGGAAAACGCTCATTCTGGGATCCCTAACCCTGCTATGGATAAGGCATAACACTACAACCTCATGCTCTGTACGACTTACGTTTTATTGCACCTATCATAGTCTGGCGTTCTACTTGGAAACGCTTCCCCAGTGATCACCGCATATTGCGACATCCCCACATGGAAACTCGATCTTGCATGGGTTCTTTTACATTCTGCCAGTGAATGAACGCCTTGTTTGGCTCGAGTGACATCTATGTATCTGTTTGCGATTCTTACGTGTAACGATGGCGGCTGCGAATTTTCAAGAACTAAAAATTATCTTAGTAGCTAATAGCAGATAGAAATGAATCCACGAACCCTAACCCATACTGCGCAATAGACTTCATTGCTCGAAACTGATTGACCGGATTAGGGCTTCCACCAAATAAACCTACAAAGCGCAATATTTCCCTTTCTACATCACCATCGTCTTTGAGCTATCACGATAATTTATGCTCCGTCTTCCTCAACGAAATTATTGATCTTCCCCCAGCGTTCCATCTCCGCTACCTATATCCTCACCAACAGCAGTAGCAGCGGTGACACGATAGTTGGGATTGGCAGTGTCGATGTTCCGGCAGAAGGACTGGAAGTAACCCAAAAGGACAACACCATACCGGCAGGGACAGCTTTACAATGCAACCGAAACTGCGACGAGGCGGTGATAAACATGGAAACTCTATAAGCACTGGACGCTCCAGAAGGGCCACTGCCGTATAACCGAGTTTATCTATTAGTCCTAGGTAGACCTAAGGATCTTCCACCTTATTCCAAACTGTGTCAGGGGAGTGCAGTACACCGAGAGACGGAAATATCCCAGCCCTACCCGTAAGTGTCTACATTGGCATCAGTATAAGTGTCGAAGGGTCACCACCTGACGTTTCCGTCGCTGGTAGGACCTAGAATTGACTACCAGATAAACGCAGAAGCAGGAGGAAACGACCTCAGATATGTGCCACTATCGTGATTCTTATAGCAGTTGTTATCATCGCCTCTATAGTTGCTACGCGTACGAAGCCCAAGAATCGGAATGCTTCTACTAATGATGAGTCGTATGGTTCCGAACCTTGTACTGTACATACCATTGGTAGAAGCTGATAGGTTATTTAACCACAGTGACTTAAACCTAAAGGATTATCCCGCACTTCCCACCGGAGTCTTCAGATTCACAATCCCCAAAAACAGAGCTTCACCTAGATCAGACATATGCACCACCACCAACGACAATCTATGGAATTGCGAAAGCTATGCGGGGCTGGAAATGCGGATGCCGGTGGGGTGAGGAGTTTGACTGAAACATCTAGCTCAACGGCATGGCGGGAGGTTTATGAAAACCGGCTTTGCCGGGACTTGGATTTCTACTCCGAGTTGCTGGTTTTATTAACACGTCTGTTGTCTGTTGTTACAGACCGGACGGGATACTTTATGGTTTGGTTAAAGGGATTGACGTTTATTCACTCTATACCAACGTTTGGGATTGAAGATTTGCATGCATATGTATTCCCAGACATTTCCAGTTATTGGAATGACTGGTAATCATCAATGTTTCGGTAGCAGATGTATCCCTAACCCCAACACCAAGGACGAGCTTTAACTCTAGATTATACCCATAATATAAAACCTAGTGCAAGAAAAGACAATTAGACTCCACTGGCTATAAACGCTCAATTGGCATTATGAGCTCATTATTACACTAATCAGCTTCGCTTAGACCACTTCACGTCTCGAACAACTTCGTCTAGTAGAACCATAATAAGCTCAACGCCATCTTTTCTCTTGCAGCCAGCCAAATTTATACGGTATCCATCCATTAATGTCATTTCTACATAACATTGCGATGATAGTTTAGGAAAAGGTATATATCATGATGCAAGAACCAAACTGTATAACCCTTTGCAGAGAATTTCCAAAACATCCTCTCTTCGAGGCACTCCAAAATTGCACAAACAAAAGACAACTCCTACTCGAGTGTATTACTACATCGGCCAGAAAATAAGGGAAAGAACAAAAAAAGAAAACTATATCTCCGAATTACTAAGATTTATTTTTTCTCAAACATCGCTCTCCTTGCTGCAAGTGAGCTCGTCACATTTGTGCGTTTTGGAATGTCTCTTTTTGTGGGAGACACAGGACGCGGTGGTGCGCTGCTAGGATTCTCTTCCGCGCCTAGCTTCAGAGAAAATCTCTTCACTATCGACTCTATCTTTGGTTCCTTTAGCTCATTCTGGAATGGAGTGGATTTGGGCTCGGGCGTGGGCCCGCGCGTGATCTGGACATTCGTTTCCTCGACACGCTTCGCTGTTAGTTGTGCTTCAGGCGGTGGCGGTTTGGTGGCGGTAATTGGTGATTTGTGGTGTTCAGGCGCAATAATAGCTGGCACTGATTCTGTGGGGGCATTAGCAGTTGGAATGTCGGTCACCTCTTTAACCGTGTCGATAACCGGGCTGTCGTCAGAGAGTGGCCATTGGGCAGGACTCGGGTCAGGCTTCTCTTGATGTGATGGCGTCTCCGTTGTAAGACTGTCTATAGTTGGTTCCGCACTCTCCTTCTCCTTTTCCTTTTCCTTTTCCTTTTCCTTTTCCTTTTCCTTTTCCTTTTCCTTTTCCTTTTCCTTTTCCTTCTCTTTCTCCTCCACCATTTCGGTAATAATGGGAGGGTCGATTTTTGTGGGTTCTGGAGGCGATGGTAGGCTCTTACGAACCTCGGGTAGCTCCTTCTCATCCAACCGATGCCTAGCAGCCTCGTTGTCTTCCCAAACAGTATCCCTGGCAATTTCCGTCGACGCGGTATCCCTATCTCTCGTCCCTTCGTCGGTCTTATTTCCCAGGTCCCAAGAGCTTTTAGACCATCGACTGAAGATTGAAGATCTTGCAGAGGGTTTATCGGCAGGTAGATCTGGAGATGCAGGTCCTTCTGAAGGCGGTGTTGCTGTTCCGGAGAATGCTTTCTTCCTCTTATCCCCTGCCCATTGTGTCCAAGATGAAATATATGCCGTTGCTTTTGAGGGTGCATCGCCCAAAACTGGAGATGTTGGTGCAGCTTAAGAATGTTAAAAGCTGTGCATTAAATTCAATTCAAGGACTTACTCGGAGTCGACAGCTTTTCCGGTGCAGCATTTTCAGAAGTTTGCTGTTGGGATTGCAGGGCCTGTAGCTTCCGTTGTTCCCGATAGTGCTCAACATTCTTACTGAGATTAGTAAAAGCCAAAGACAGATTATTACGCCCAGTAGCCCACGTCTTCGCTACAGCCTCTTTGCCGGCGCTGACTTTCTCGTCCAGTCCAAGCTCGTGCACTTGCCTACAACAAAGTCAATATGCGCTTGTTACAAAATGCAATGTTACATACTGTGCGATTCGTCTTTGAACATCTTCTACAGTTAAGCCGCCAGCCATCAAGTGTTTTGGAGGAACCAAATCGAACGGTATTTCAGGGTCTTGTTAACATCAGCCGTTATATTCCCCGGAAAAGGATAGGGTGGGTATAGCAGACCCGTAAACTTTTGAAATATCCTGAAGTTCTCTGTTTTCTTCCAGTAGTCTACAAAATCAGGATTAAAGTCGATCGATGGATCTCCCTCTAATCATGGATTAATAACTGAATACCAACCTGGGATTTAATACCTACCAATATTAGGCAAGGTCACATGGGTTGCTCCAGTATGCTTTTCCAAGAATATGTGATACTTCACAGTAGATATCATGGAAAGGATATACTCTTCGAACTGAAGCCGAATGTACTCCTCGCTTCCGACAAAGCCCATAGTCTTCGGGCGCGACGGATCGGCTTTACACCAGTCAATGATTATCCACTACGCCTTCTGAAGCTGCAGCGTTAATACCTTCATCCCAGGATTCTGTCACAGACTGGACTAAGCTATCAATCCATCGTCTGTCGGCTGCAGAGAGGGCCAATGCAATTCTTAGTGACGACGAAGTGATGTTGACAGTCTTTTCCTCAAGCTATAGTTTGGTTGTTAGCTGGGGGCCTTATCAGAAAGTGAAAGGTCGACTTACGTTTATTAGAATATCCGAATATCTATCCCTCTGTTGTAGCAATAATGAGTTGGTGCTTCCAACTATGTAGGATTTCGTGCCGACATCCGCCAGAACATCCAACTGCTGTAAAGGTGTGTATGGTCCGAGCAAACTGCCCTTAACATTGCGTTTGTCAGAACAAATCTCTAAAATCACAATCGAACTACCAACCCTGCTAAATATCTGAAGTGGAAGGCCCATGAACGCCAATACTACACGTTAGGCATTAGTATGCCTTAGTGTAGAACTTAAAGGGAATGCAACTACTGACGAGATTTCCTATTAGACGTCAGCATAGGCTTCAAACCGGATATTGAAGGAGGGAGCTGACCTGTCACTCGTCCGTACAGATGTCGGTTTTACTAGTGTAGATTCATAACTATCTAGATCCGGATCGCTACAATCCTGCAAATTTCGAAGTAATCCAGGGATAAGGGAGAGTAAGGAAAATTGTGTCATGCACAAAGTTTCACCTCGGCTGCCAAAGAAAAGCATCTGGACGACCGTAATCAGTCAATCAATCGGGTGATAATTTATGATTTGCACATCCAACCTTTGGCTGCAGAAGCATACACTTGAATAATACTAAAGCCTGATGCTTGAATTCGTATACGAGCTCTCTTAGGGGTAATCCTACGGAAAGTGAGCGCGTTTCTTCAATGGGAGCCCCACATAGTTCCCACTAACCAACAAAGTGGTCTCGTTCAATCTCATTTTCCAGACTGAGTTTTAGGTTCGCTTTCAAGCTTTCTTGGAATCGCTATATGCTGGTTAGGTAACGGTGCAGCCCGAAGCTACATAGTAAATCTACCTTTATGATATCCAGATCTTCAAAGTTTCTATAAATAGCAACCTATGAGTTACCGACAAACGGCTCCATGGGATTGTTTCAACGCATACCTCTGCGCAAACCACGCCTGAGTGACTGCTGACAATTGCTGCTTCAAGTGCCCAAAAAAAACCGTTGGGTTGTCGGCAATAACAACTACTGCCTTCTGCACCGTACTTCTGGTAACATCGGCTGGCCGTTCTATGAGCTCTCTGCTATCTAATTGCCTCGTGCACGAGATTCCAAACAACGTGGAATTGCTGCTGCCATTGGTATGCTTGAGTGTAAAATACGAGAAGTCTTCGGAGAAGGTGTGGGCGCCATCGGTGAGGGCGAGGAACGGGAGCAGAGGCCACTCGGAGATGTCGCTCTCGTTCTCAACGCCAATCCACTGCTCGACTTCGGGTCCCCTATAATTCCCACAAGCGTTAGAGCCTGAATATACAAGCCAATTTCGACGGCCAAATTCGATGGGACCTAATTGTGTACTTGCCTCGCGTGATTGAAGGCTATGATGCTAACAACAGGATAGCTGCTACAGGTTTGTTGGCTCATGAGGACTTTGAACAGCAAAACGAAGGCTTAAACCCTTGCTTGTTGAAGGTTGGACGTTGAGCTTGGTTTAGGACAGTAACTGTGTTGTATGGCGTTGTAATGCAGCAACGGCTCTTCTAAAGGGTTGCTTGCAATAAAATAAAGCACTTAATTAGAGTAGGGAATCTCGCTAATTTGACAAAACAGCTGGCTCCGGGTAACAGTCGAAATTCAATCAATCAATAATCACAAAATCTCACTCACTGCCTGTGCTTTCGTTTTTCAGATTCAGATCTGTTCTTGCACATTGGTCTACTCCAGAATCAGAATAGGTTGATTCGCATAACGCCCTTATCACACGGCGAAGTGCAGCAAATAGTTGGTAGGAAACCACATTATTATTGGTTAGGTTTTCATAATCGTGGTAAACATGCCTTGCTTCTATCTATCCTGAGCGCCAACAAAAACCCGGCACACCTCACGCCCAACCAATCACGATTGACACCCTTAAGAAATTCAAACACTGGATAACAAAGATCTGCGCCAAGAAGGTATAGCTTTGATGGATAAAAGTTACAAGAAACAAAAGCAGGCGAGACTGTGGAGAAGCCAATTATGCCTGCTGTTGGTTGTCGACGTTATGATAGTCGAGGATCTCCGAGTACCTGCGGCTGTCAGATCGTATATCCGGACACCAGTTTGGAGATTTGGTACATACATCATGATTTTCCAGGTGTCAACTGGCAAGTCCGCATCGTTAAACGACCAGTCGAACTTCTCCTCTGCTGCTGGCTCATCTGTAGGGTCGTGATAAGGCGCCAGATACTCATGCGCCAGACCAGATTCCGCCGAAATCCGTTTCTTAGGATCAAAGACAAGCATTTTCTCGAGAAGATCAATCGCTATGGTTTGTCAGACATTTTCTTTCAAACATTTGATGAAATTCTCACCAAGCGGGTCGGCATTTTTGAATTTGTTGGTCAGAGGTTGGCGCGCTCGCTTCGGTAGTGATTGTACGAATCGTAACGTCTACAAAAAATTAGCGGCTGGCTCTCAGAAGGATATTGTAATTTGGTCCTTGCATTCTCGCTGCAGATGGTTTGAATGACGTCATCTGGCGGCGTCCCAAGCAGCTCAGTAATGATGGAGAATTGGTTGACGTGATCCTTCCCAGGAAACAACGGCTTTCCCTCGAGCATCTCTGCAAAAATGCACCCCGCACTCCAGATATCAACCTCCACATCATACTTCTGCCATGTGAGCATAATCTCTGGGGCTCGGTAATATCGTGTAGAAACATATCCCGTCATCTGCGGATCTTGAATTCTGGCCAGCCCGAAATCGCAAATCTTGAGATCGCAGTTCTCGTTGACTAGGATATTACTGGGTTTCAAGTCACGATGAACAACACCTGCAGAATGGACATATTTGAGTCCTCGCTAGAAATCGTTAGTGGATCGCAATCAAGTTTGTTTAACATTTACTTACTAGAATCTGGTATAGGAAATACTGGATGAACTGCTTCTCCAGTGGTCGAGATGTTAACAGTCGGTGCAGATCGGTGCCGAGTAACTCGGTGACAAAATATCTGCAACCAAAAAACGTAACATTAGTCCCATTGGATAGGCGAGGGGAGGTAGAATGGAGCGTTCACATGTCCTCTAGTGGCGAAATAAAGATATCACTCAGACTAATTATCTGCAATAAGGTCAGCAATTCCATACGGAAGAAAAGCAAGCAGCATGAAATTGGTGCGACTTACATTCTCATGTCGTAGATGCTTCAGCAGCTTCAATTCGCGGTATGTCCGCTTTGACAATACCGGGGTGCTGAAGGGCTTCATGATCTTCTTGACAGCAACAGATTGTCCTGTCAACTGGTCCTTGGCAGAGCTGTACCACAAAAATCGGTTAGAAAAGGTAGACATGTATCTTTGAATCTCGAGAATTACCAGACTAGACCGAAAGCTCCCATCCCGACAGGTTGAAGATCGGTGTATCTACAATAGTTTCATGAGCGCACGAAAGAATCATTACGGAAAAGGATGGGTACCGGCTGGTTATCTCGAAAGTAGTTCCGAAAATCTGGGCACGAACAAACTCCGCCATGATGAATGTAGATTGTCGGTAAATTCTTTATGCTTCGATATGGGCCGGCGATGTTCTGCTGTATCGGATTGATATAACGCTTCAAAGCGTTGGCGATCGTCCCGTCTAACTAACAATAGTAGCAGATGGATGGAGTAGACTGGACTGAGTGCTGGAAGAATAACAGGTGCCTGGCCGAAGGTCTCTCTAGTTATTGGTGAGCTTGGAAGGTCCGTATAACAAGATGAAAATGACGACAATGATGGGATGGGATGGGATGGGATGGGGTGGATGTGAGGAAGGGGGTGTCGGGGATTTACTGAGAGCAATGTGGTTGAAGTGGGTTGTCAGGGACGTGCGCGGGGCGGGGCTACTGGGATGGAAAGGAGCGGAACGCGGCGAAGTGGAAAGGATCTGATGGTGGAGAGCACTTAAACCGAGCAGGCAGACTCGATGATTTCCAGGTTGTCCCTCTGTTCCGAATTTAAGTAGAGCTTGCAGTTGTTTGTACTTGCGGCAGAGTAGGAGTTGAATGGCACTTGAAGATGCACGGTGACGAACGTCACCAAGGGTGGGGTAACCGATCCTAGTATGATGCAGAAACCAGCAGAATGCGGCGCCTCTTTCTCTGTGCACCAGAAGCAGGGTAAACTCCTCGATATGCGCTACTACCAGCCTCATTATTGGCTGGAAGAAACTTCCGCTATCCATAATCTGTCCTCTGTTCATTTCGTCCCTGTCGATGAAAACTGCCAACTTTACATATCGATCCGGACACTCATGTACGCACTCTATGGCAGCTTGTTGGAAGCTTGATATATACTACCAAAGGAGCACTCAATTCAGCCTGTTTTCACATGCAACAAGCAGAGCAGGTCGCCGACACAGCCTGACGGCAAAAGATATGTGGCTCTGATACCCTCAGTGCAGTCTGCTAACGTGGCATGGAAAGTGAATTTGTTGACTGAAGAAAGTCTCCCCGCGTATAGTTTAACTTCGCCTAAATGGGCTGGCATCTGCGGCTTCGCTTTCGCTGCGTCAAAAGTGGCGCCGAGTGAGCGCTCGTGTTATCTTAAACCCATTTTCATTTTTCGGGAAAGAGTAGATCAAGGTTAGGGTTGCATGTAACTCCCAAACAAGGCAGTTCATCAAAGACCGCCAAGAACGACGTGGGTGATAACTTAGCACGGGAGTAAAATGTATTTTGTTGCTGATTCCGTACACAACTCACAACATTTGTTCTCTGCATCAAAGAACGCGATCGCCCTGAAACTGTTTGAGGCACCGCCAAGCCTCGCCGACTTGTCTCCGATTCCGAAGCTGAGCACGACTTCCGTAGGTTGACGACACCTGCTGAGGCCAATGGTTCTATATCCGAACACAAATCTGCTACTACTCATCACCAGATGAAAGCCCGTACAAACGTCATTCGAAAGTTAGTTGTCAACGCCGGTGATAGAGTATAGCTCTCCACACCAGGTATCGCTGAGCCAACAACCCCACCTTCGGACAGTATGCGAAAAGCAATTCGTGGACTGGCGTTAGAAAATGTTGGCAACTGTCAGCCCTACGCGGTCGTGATTCCTATGCATATCACTGGGATACCTTCTGAGCCTAATAGGTTGCGTGCTCAGCCATCGGCATTGACAGGAATGTCTCTAGTCATCACCTCGAGAACGTATATTCCGACACATGCGCTCATACCACTTATATCATGTATGACCGGCTGCCCGATACGTTCCTTTCCTACCCGGTACGCTTGTCATAGTATGGATGGCACCAAGATAGAGGTAGATGCTAATATCCATTTCTCTGATGAAGACAAAGAAACTTGCTTCCCGGTATTGTTAGGGTCGAAGCAATATGTTCCAGGACTCCATCTCGGGATTTGGGCCTTGGCCGGTGAGACTTTAATTACGATGGTACGAGATATATCGAGCCGATTTTTGAAATGTTCGGGGATATCTCGGGACTCCAAGAGTCATGATCTATGATCGATTACACTAATGATTCGGCCGAAAGAAAACGACAGTGTGGTTCTTGGTGCTGCATTTCTAACTATCCATATATCTCCCATTAGGGTAGCCTCAAATACTGAGAAATGTGATTTTGAATGCAACTTATAGGGCAATAAAAACCTCTTCCGTTGTGAATTTGTTTATTGATATAGCCACGAACCCTCCCAGGGCTACCGCCGGGACTTCCCTCTAAGTTCTAGGCCCACAGCACCGCGAGATGAGCCACACCGGGCTCTACTGAGATATCTTCTCGCCTCGTCCCGTACCGAACGCTACTCCCGGCCACAGTTGTCCCAGCATCTTCCCAACGGTTTTTCGGGGGCACTACTTGGCCAGAACGGTCTTCTCAATCACATTCGATACGAAACTATTGCAAGGAGTATCCTAGATAAACTCGGTCTGTCTGCGGATTTAGGAGAGAATGTGGGGCAAAATTCACCTATTGAGCACTGTGACTCCCGAAGATGACTTTATCGTGACCCGGTGACGCCACTCACGGCCTGTTTTCAGCTGTCAGTGGACCAGCTTTTCTGAATGTAGTTCATTGCGTTTATTAACTACATTATCAACTACTTTTCTGGTCTGCTGTCAGTCAAACGGCCTGGGCGCATTAGCTTAGAATGCTAGGACCTGCTGATGCTCAGGTCGGATATGCAGTTATGTTGCTAGCTATCTTGTTCTTTATTTGTTGTCAGATCTCATCGCAACAATATCTTCTATTCTTCAGTGAATGCTATGTACTGATGTTCAAGAAACGAAGGAGAATCATTGTCGGCTATCATGTATCGTGACGTGCAAGGCAGTCTCAGGGAGTTGGGTTGCAAGGAGGAAATGTGTCAGATTCTGGCTTACAAGGCGTTCATTACGGATCTTATCCCACCTACAAGAAAAGCAAGGTTAGTACTTTGTATGGCGCATCTGGTGGTAGCTACTGGTACTTAGTAGTATTTACGATGGCTAATGCGAGTCTCGAAGCGAAAATGTTTCCTTCACAATAAAGGTTACAGGGAGTACCCACGACCACTCACTCCGTTTTTAGACCAAAGACCGCAGTCTATCTACGAGTGCAACTCTTTGTGCTGACATTCGTTGTTGGTTACTCCAGTCAGCTCGAGCGGCCGATGTTTTGGAGAAGAGCCGCCAGTTAGTGCCTCGTTTGATGGTGCTCAGCACGGACCTTCTTTACTCACCTCACCTGCTGATATTCCACCAAATCTCTGAACTCTGGAGTGAGTGACAGTGAGGGTGTGTACGAGAGAGTGACCAAGCAGCAGCAAGTGCCGCCGCCCGCCGCCAGCATCAACTTTCTTAATCTTATTACTGCCTGCTGCCTGCTGCCTACTGCCTGCCTGCTTACCTACTGCCTACGTACCAGCTCTAACTCCCTTAGACTTCTTTCTCAGTCCGTCGACCATTTCTTTAATCTTCCGTCCTCTTGCGATCGGGCTTGTGTTTTGCACCTGATCCCACCGTTCCGAATCCCGATATCGATTCTCGTCTGTCCAAATATAATAATCCCAGTGTCCGTCCCAACTGAAACGAAGCGAAACGAACTTGCCTACCTAAACCAACCAAAATCCAGCTCAGCCTTGCGAAGTGCGAGCAGCAACCACGAACTCGAATCACTCGCTTGTTATTATTTGCGTGCGGAGAGTAGGGTGCACATACTGTCCTGGGCACGCATTAGTTGAACAGTCATCCGACCTTACATACGTACTCCAGCTGCACCGCCGCCCCTATCCCCTCGCTATCGATCGTCTTCAGCACGGAACAGGTGTCGCCCGCCTGTGGAAGACCAACACCGTCCACTCACCCACCCGTACAGTACTTGAAAGGGAAAGAAACCTCTGGATATACGAAGAGACGACGAAGCTTTCATATTTTGCGACCCCAACCCCACGAAAGCCCATCCCCAAAACGGCTTGCGAGCGCTCGACCCTCCGTCGATCATCCCAGTCTCGACCCCAGAATCCCGTTTTAATCTACCCGTTTGTACCAACACCTGCACACACCACCCACCACCACCACCACCGCCATCACTGTCACCGTTACTATACACTGTGGCGTTTGTCTTTGCACACGACAGCGACGACATTTCAACGAAAGTAACGGCTTTGCCCCTCCCAGTATCGTCACGCGCCCCGTTTCTCGGATAGCCGTAGCGGTTAGAGACTGAGCAAGGCTTCAACACGAGTTCCTTTCCCGCCGGCTGGACCGTGGTACCAAGATAGCTTTTGATAGTTCGCCGTTTCACCCGAATTTGAGCTTTACGACTGCAGTTGTCATTTTTGCACCAGTATTCACTATTCCTCGCATAGTTTCTATTCGGTGCCTTGTACGAAAGGTAATATCGTACGAGCTTCTAGTTTTCCAATCGTGTAGTAACGGCCCCCGTTCTGAATACCGTCAGCATGGGTACATGCATGTCTACGGAGAATGAAGAGAGTCGGAAAAGCGCCCTTATCGACAAGAGAATTGAAGATGACGCGAAGAGGACTCGACGGGAATGCAAGATTCTGCTCTTGGGTGGGAATCCAATAAGGACTACCTGGGTTCACGACAGATGTCTAACTGCCTATAGGTTCCGGCGAAAGTGGAAAGTCGACAATTGTCAAGCAAATGAAAATAATCCATCAGAATGGTTATTCAGTCGATGAACTCGCGATGTATCGTCTGACGATATACAAGAATTTGGTTGATTGTGCGAAGGCTCTCGTTCAGGCGCTCCGACAGTTTAACATAGAACCAGAGGGTTCAGCCAACAAGGTTTGTGTAGATTCTAGACAGGGTATCGCCACGATAGCTGAGAACCGGTATAGGACCACGCGGATTTCATTCTAGAATTCCAAGTCGATCCAGATCCTACACTTCCACTCGACCCAAAGTTATCGACGGCAGTAGTGGCGCTTTGGCAAGATCCTTGCATTCCCAAGGTCATGGAGCATCAAAATGAATTCTATCTGATGGACTCTGCACCATAGTAAGTTTATGTCGTTTCTAGCTTTGCGCACCTTAATTTACCGTTTTGCGTAGTTTCTTTGAGGAAACACCTCGAATAGGTCACCGGGATTATATACCAACAGAGTCAGATGTCTTGCGCGCAAGAACAAAAACCACTGGTATCTACGAAACCCGATTTTCAATGGGCCAGTTAAGCATACAGTTAGTAGACAGCATCGCCAACTAGTGAATGCCCCTGTCCTAACATTACTCTAGCATGTTTGACGTGGGCGGCCAACGAAGTGAACGGAAAAAATGGATTCATTGTTTTGAGGCAGTAACATCGATCATCTTCTGCGTGGCACTCAGCGAGTATGATCAGGTGCTTCTTGAGGAGAAGAACCAGGTATGTCTGTCCGATAGTATGGGCAAATACTGTAGAGTACTAATCCATTTTAGAACCGAATGATGGAGAGTCTGGTTTTGTTCGACTCTGTGGTGAATAGCCGTTGGTTTGTGCGCACGAGCATAATCTTGTTCCTGAATAAGGTAGATTTGTTTAAAGTGAAACTTGCCCGGAGTCCACTTTCCAATTACTTTCCTGACTATTCCGGTGGGAATGATGTCAACCGAGCCGCCAAATATCTCCTATGGCGATTCAATCAAGTCAACCGGGCTCACCTCAATCTCTACCCGCAGTATGTTGCTCTGTTCTCTGTCCACGCCCATGCGTTTTGCTAATTATTGTGGTTTAGTCTCACACAAGCAACTGATACATCTAATATCCGGCTGGTTTTTGCGGCAGTAAAAGAGACGATACTACAAAATGCCCTAAAAGATTCGGGCATCCTATAATTCGCATGGCTTCTCGTTGTGTATGAGAGGCATTGCTATTGGACGAGAAACGGCTCTGCTCAGTTCACACGGGACGCAGATGAAGAGGTGCATACCATCGACTGGCAAAGTAATGGCTAAGTTTTGGTGTAAAGTTGGCTTCGGTGTAATGATTGCTTCTTCTTGTATTACTGTTTATGGCCAGAATTGCATAGTAGCGTTTTCGATTTCCGTCTTCATCATCGTCCCCTTTTTTCTTTTTGATTTTATTCTTGGCTTGGGTTGTCGAGCATCGGAGTTTTGGCGAGTGCACTCGCAACAGCTGTGTACAGGTTCTTTTTCGGGAGTCCAATATGGGACCACAAAAGGGTTTATTGCTTAGGTTTTATATTTTTTGTTTTAAAGTATTTTCTTGCCTGGGTGGCAGTTCGTCAATGTTATCTTCATATTATTGCCATTTCTACCCTAAATTTCTACAAGTACTCACTTTATTTCGCTTTTTTTTCCGTTTCTATCTCCCTCCCTCCCTTCCACCTCTTCCTCTCTCTTCCTTCCCTACACCCCTCTATTTCCTGTTTGTATTTCCTGTTTTCTTGGGGTGCAGGTTGGTTTGGCTTTTTTCTCGGCTTTGGTTTGCTTTCGTGGGACTCTCCACGCGACCATAAGGGTGGATGGTCATCGGTTGTTCAGTTGTTTGGTTGGTGGTTTGCTCTCAGTCAGCCATGGGGGTTGTTGCGTATCTTTTCATGTACCTGATGGCATATACAAGTATCTATATAATAAGTATGGGCGTGGTGTTGGTGGTTGGTTAGAGGAGAAGCTGGATTCTGAGTGTGGAATGGTATGGGCTAAGCAGCACGCATCGTTAACCGCTTCTTCCGCCGACGCCGTGCATTTTAAAGTGTCAGCCTCCGAGGTGCATATTCACTGGATTCTGGAAGAGATACGGGGAAACGGAATGGGCTGAAGGGGTTTGGGCGATTGATATTTGTATGTATAATATTCTTATCCGCAGCCTTTTGCTGAGGGAAAAACTCCTTCCTTGCCTGCATGGACTTCCGATAAGCTCTGTTAGTGTAGTTTATCCGAATACCCCGCGTTCGGTTGCTGAGGGGCATCCATACCGGCGGGGTACAGAGAGATCTTCTCTAGCCCTATGCTTGCTTTGCTTGCTTGCTTGCCTGCTTGCCTGCTTGCCTGAACCACCGGCCCATTTTCCGCCGAGGACTACTGCTACTGCTACGTCCTGCCAACAAACAAGCACGACCAGAGCAGCACTGGCAGAACCTTCGCACCTTGGAGGGAAGCCAAAGAATTGAGACGCCATGCGCGGGCACTTAGCACATTCTAAGTCTAGAGTCGCCAGCGAAGTCCCTCTCCCACTTTCCAGCAGGTCCAAGTGGGATGGATGTAGAGATCGACAGACAGTTGATATCAAAAGTCGAAGTGGGGTGCTCGTGTAAAGAAAGTACTCACTCACATTCGTCCTATGTAGCAAACGGGCGAGTTCTATTTTCTTTTCCCCGTTTGTGGTCCGACTTGGTTTTTTTCACCACACCTTTTCAATAATTCATGGAGTTGATTTCCGTGTTCTGCGTTCTTTAAGTTTGCCCTCCGTCCGCTCCTCCTGCCAATCTTCCCTCAGCTACCCCACCACTCAGTATTCCCCGCAGTTTGAGCTCCCCTCCAGTTCGTCCCGCTCTATCCTCCTGCCCTTGCTTTCATTCCATCTTTACACTTCAGCTGCATTCCAGCTCCTCAAAACATGTCGAACCCTCCCGTAGCCACTCCGCCTCCTCCCAGCATTGTCGAGCCACCTCTTAGGCCGAAGCATAAGAGAACACACACAGGATTTGGAATTCGTGAAATCAAGGCTGTTGAAGCTAGCATTCCAGTGCAGTTGAGAGAAATGTGGGTAACCAGTAGAATAGTTCCATTGCGGTTAACTAATGTAAACAAGATGGCGTAAACTTGTTCGTAACCAGCTCCTAGTTTCGATCCATTCGCCGATCTTTGCATTGACCTTCACCCCCATCACAGGCTGCGTCCGAATTCAAAGGAAAGGAAGAATTCCAGGTTTGCATATACCATCCCCCAAACTATAGCTGCATGCACAATTGTTAATCTTCCGGGTAAAACACCACAGAAAGCGGTGGTCCGCCATGTCGAGACTACATTGGCCCGTTCGATGTACAATTGCGATGACGCTGCTGCATATGCAGGAACGTCGCTTGCTCTCCGAGACAACCTTGTGATTGGATGGAATAAAACCCAACAGAATCAGACACTGCAAGACCAAAAGCGCATTTACTATCTTTCACTGGAGTTCTTGATGGGGAGGGCGCTGGACAATGCTATGCTCAACACACAGGTGAAGGACACTGCTCGGGATGGTATTTCTGAACTGGGTTTCAGAATTGAGGATATCATCGATCAGGAGCATGATGCGGCCCTTGGTAACGGTGGTCTTGGAAGATTGGCTGCATGCTTTCTGGACGGTCTTGCCACACTCAACTATCCTGGCTGGGGCTACGGATTGAGATACAGATATGGTATCTTCAAACAAGAGATTGTCGACGGTTATCAGGTCGAGGTACCCGACTATTGGCTCGACTTCAACCCATGGGAGTTTCCTAGACATGACGTTGTCGTTGATGTTATGTTTTACGGTTATGTGAAGAAGGATACGTGAGTACTGTCCAGAATCTCTAGTTATGCATGCACTTATTCCTTCAATAGGAACGCTGACGGTAAAACAATCAACCTGTGGGAAGGCGGGGAGGTTGTGCAGGCCATTGCATACGATGTTCCGGTCCCTGGTTACGATACCGCGACATGCAACAATTTGCGCCTCTGGTCCTCCAAACCCGCGAGCGGAGAATTTGATTTTCAAAAGTTCAACTCTGGCGATTATGAAGGATCCATCAGGGACCAACAGAGGGCGGAAACAATCTCAGCAGTCCTGTATCCTAATGACAACATCTCTGCCGGAAAAGAACTTAGGTTGAAGCAACAGTACTTTTGGGTTTCTGCATCTTTGCACGATATTATCCGGAGATTCAAGAAGACCCACCGTCCCTGGTCTCAATTTCCTGATCAGGTGGCAATCCAGCTGAACGACACGCATCCAACACTTGCAATTGTGGAGCTGCAAAGAATCTTTTGCGACGTAGAGCATCTTCCTTGGGATGTGGCTTGGGAGATTGTTGTGCGTACCTTTGGTTATACCAACCACACAGTTCTCCCCGAGGCCTTGGAAAAGTGGCCGGTTCCACTCGTGCAACACCTTTTGCCCCGCCATCTCCAGATCATCTACGACATCAATCTGCTTTTCCTTCAGCAGGTTGAGCGCAAGTTCCCTAAAGATCGTGAGATGCTCAGCAGGGTGTCTATCATTGAAGAAACGCAACCTCAGGTGATTCGCATGGCATACCTTGCAATTATTGGGTCCCACAAAGTGAATGGTGTCGCTGAGCTGCATTCGGACCTGATTAAAGCTACAATCTTCAAAGATTTCGTTGACATTTATGGTCCTGACAAATTTACGAATGTCACCAATGGAATCACGCCTCGAAGATGGCTGCACCAAGCGAATCCAAAACTTTCAGACTTAATCGCTAGCAAGCTTGGGGGCTACGAATTCTTGAAGAATTTGAGCCTGTTGGAAGGGCTGAGGGGGTTCGTCAATGATAAGGAATTCCGCCGTGAAGTGAGATAAATATTACCTCTCTAAAAGCACTGACTGACACATGTTACAGTGGAACGAAATCAAACTAGCGAACAAAATTAAATTGGCAAAGTACATCAGAGATACCACCTCTATCGCGATTAATCCACACTCCTTGTTTGATATTCAGGTCAAGCGCATTCACGAGGTACTACCACTAACCATGAGCACTCTATGAACGTCTCATTAACTCTTATCAGTACAAACGGCAACAAATGAACATCTTTGGTGTTATCCACCGCTATCTTACGCTCAAAGAAATGACGCCTGGAGAACGCAAGAAGCAAGTCCCAAGAGCTTCAATCTTTGGCGGCAAAGCTGCCCCAGGGTACTGGATGGTAGTGCCTCTATTACTTCTAAAGCTAGATGGCACTCATTGACATACTCCAGGCTAAAACCGTGATTCGACTTATCAACGCCGTTGGTGAGGTAGTAAACAAAGATAGGGATATTGGCGACCTGCTTAAGGTTGTCTTCATTGAAGATTACAACGTCAGCAAAGCGGAAATGATCGTCCCAGCGTCTGATATCAGTGAGCATATTTCTACTGCAGGAACCGAAGCTAGCGGAACTAGCAACATGAAGTTTGTGCTTAACGGTGGCTTAATCATTGGAACTATGGATGGTGCAAATATCGAAATCACCCGGGAGATTGGTGAGGAAAATATTTTTTTGCTCGGAAATCTGGCAGAGGTAAGTCATCACTAGGCCTATCCTTCATCGTTTTCCAGTGTCTAACAACTTTTTAGGACGTTGATGAGCTTCGTCACCGTCACCGCTACGGCGAAGTGGAGATGGACCCTAAGCTACGAAAAGTCTGCGATGAGATAGAGAAGGGAACTTTTGGTGACATGAGTACCTACGGAGGTCTTATTTCCGCTCTTACAACTGGATGTGACTACTATCTAGTCAGCGACGACTTCTCGAGTTATCTCGCAACTCAAGATTTGGTGGATGAAGCATTCCGTGACAAGGACGAGTGGGCAACGAAGTGCATTAACAGCGTGGCTAGTATGGGTTTCTTCAGCGCAGATCGGTGCATAAACGAGTGAGTGCTTTCTACGTTAACTCATGTAGCACTGAGCTTACTGGCGGAATCTTTTAGATATGCCGATATGATCTGGAACGTTGAACCACTGCCGCCAGCCACTCAATGATGAGCTAATTTTTGTCATCATGGGTTCTTTTTGGAAGGGAGGCAAATTAGTGGTGAAAGGGCTTTTCTTATTTTTAAAAGTGCAGGTTCGCTGCTTGACTTGAGTAGAGTACTTAGGTGATTTGGTATTGAACCGGGTCCCTGCGGACGGGGTTTATCAATACCAGGTATTTACCATTGATCATGATTTGGCCATAACCCCACACGTTTATTTTGATTGCGTGAATCATCTGGCTCCTGGCTCCAATTATCCCATTCCTTGAGTGTAAGGCTGTGATTGACCGTTTGTGTCTTCCTTTGACTGAAATAAAGAACGCCTTGAGGTGGACAGCCGAAAGCCTCGGCACATTGAATTGAATGACCGTATTCCCTGGTTGTGTACCCTTGTTCTGGATGAATTTGTGCTTGGTCTGCAAGCTTCATCATTCTCAAGACGGATGGCCTTTATTATGGTTCCCGCACTCCCGGATGGCGCATACCCAACATTTTCCCTTGCACCGGAATCAGATGGGAAAGGGGCATATTATTGTGGTCCTTCTGGAAGAGCAGGGAGAGAAAGAGATGATGATTTTGAGGCTAATGACGATCAAAATCACCACACGCAGAAATATTAGGTAGTGGTTGGTCTGTCTAGATTTGCCTACTTACCTTCTCAGAGGTCTTTGGGTGTTTTTGTCATCCTCACATCTGCCTCGGTCATCTCGATATTGGCGTGAGGGCTGCGTTGCTGCGGGGTTAGCGGGGCCGCAATAGTCGGGATGGAGAGACCGTTATAATGAGCGAGTTGTTGTAATCATATTGCATCTAGCCCAGGTAAATACATATCTCTACTATCTACTATCCTTGCTGCTCCTGATACAAGTACCACTACAAGTCGTAGCTTTCCACCTATTACCCTCGTCCCCTAAATCATGAACGGGTGTGTGTCCATGGTCTAAAAATCTCTGCTCGATTAGAGTAGCTCCCTTCAGTGTTACTGAGTATGGTACAACGAAACCATGTCCCTATTAGAATGTCGGTCCTCATGCCGGTAAACTTCGTCATCCAGATAAAACACCACATTGATTGACCACCGCACACACGATTATCAACTCCACCGTAAACCACCCCATCTACTCCGAACCTCCCTCCGGCTCAAGTCCAGACTCCCTCTTTTGCCGTATGATGTTGCACATCGACACCTGTGGTTGATCTCTTGGTTCTCCAGTGACGCAAACGGTTGGACGGCTGAAAAAGCACGAGAAGTTGTCGTTGTCTCCTTTCTCATTATTCATGATTGGTGTAGTGGTCAGCGAGGGGGTATGTATACTGGCTACACCTTCTAGCTGCGAGATGATCCAGTTATAAACAGCCTCAAGGTCCGCCTTGTCTCTAGTATCGAGTTTTTTTGGTCCTGTATTACGCTGGCGTTATCAATGCAGACGAGCTCATAACGAACTCCCGGATGACGATGCGCGTACTGGCACATAGCTAGATAGACGTATCGTGCGCTTTCAAAACCTGGCCGCTGGCTTCCGCGCTATGCTATCAAGCTTGTTTGAATTCTACCATCTCAGCAGCCCCAACCATTTTCGATAGTTTTCTGGGGTGAGCTGAATCCGATTTTCTTTCCCTTTTCTTTCCCTAGCTCAGATCACTGCTGTCCATCTGAATGTGATCATACTATAGCCCGAGCAAGCTTTCAACTTTGTAAAGCACATGTTCCGTCTGGTTCACGAACTGGATGGCCGATATGTGAACTCGCTACGCTGGAACCTGCATTTGTATGTATATGCGTGGCTGGACTGTTGGGAGAATCCACGTGAAGCAGAGAATCTTGAATGGAGGACATGAAGCAGTTGGCCGAGATACAGTAAGTATGGAGGTGTGGTAGAGTGGGTATGGAAAGGGCTGATCGTAAAAGCTGTTGACAATCTCTCAAGCCACCGGAGGCCACCAGGAATCCGTAAACTCGAAGCTGCGACTGTGTCTTAACTCCAAGTACATTACAAACCTCCCAGGGTTTCGGGAAAGACCATTCTGTAGTCTTGAGGCGGCGGGACCAGAGCGGCCACGGGACGAGACCGTTCCATCCGACCGACGCTCGATTCGCAAAAAGTAGCCAGTCCACCAACCGGACTGAACACATATTTCCATGTGCTGCCATCTCTCAAACCTGCCGGTAGACACGTTTCTACTCTTCAAACGTCTGCAGGGTCGGTTGAGCTTTCTTTTCATTGTGCGGGGGCCTTGAAGAGGGAGCTCCTGAGTGGTGCCTTGAGGAGTGAAGGGTATCTGCATTGCTCTTAGGACCCATCAAACCTCTTCGGCAGACTTGTAAGATCACGACTGTAGATGGAGGTTGGGCCGATAACATACAGATATGGGATCTTCACTTCTCCGCAGGCGCTCCCAGCAGGTCTCACTGTCGTGGTGGTAGTGGCGATGGTTTCTTCGAAGGACTACTCGGCCCATTCCACAAGGTTAACACCAACAAATGGTGCCAGGCGAGCATCTACAGTTGACAAGACAAGCCCCACTATCCTGCATGATGGGTCACTCTAGCTTCCTGTGTTGGGTGTTGGTGTTGAGGATGCCAAGGTCCCGTAATATAGTTAGGGTGCGGAATCGCCTTTTCCGGCGTTTACAGAGTTGATACTCTACTTTGGTACCGATGAGATGATGTTGGGGCATTCAATCTGTCTGCAATAAAATAGTAGCACTCAATATATGTATGTTCAATTGTCACACAAATTGAAAACACCGTCATTCTTATCGCCATATCGCCATCCCTTTACCCGCGCACTTCCACCTAAACCTCATCGTCGAGCAACCTTCACCCCTCATCAAATACTGTCCATCTTCTGCCCACTACCACCACCACCGCCACCGCTGCAGCAATGCCGCCCCCGCCCGTGGTTCCGTCACAAAAAGATTTTGCGCCGATGGTAAATTGGTCGTACGATCTTATCATCTGGTCTTTCTCGCGTGAGTCTTGTAATTCTTTGTTAGGTATGAGGCTGACGAAAGATAGTTCTTGTCGACCTTTTCTTCCGCGAAGTTCACCCTCGAGGAGCTTTCAGAATCCCAAGACGGGGTGCAGTGATATTTGTTGCTGCCCCTCATGCAAACCAGGTTTGTGCGCTTCTTTGTCACCGTACACGATTGGGCAGACATGCTGACGGCAGATGTTCCTGTAGTTTGTCGATCCCCTTATCCTGATGCGGGCCGTTCGCCTCGAGGCCCGCCGGAGACTTGCGATTCTAGTTGCGGAGAAGTCTATGCGTCGGAAATTCATCGGTTGGCTTTCACGACAGGTCGGGGCCGTCCCCGTCGCTAGAGCCCAGGACATGACGACCCCTGGTACTGGACGTATCTACCTACCTGATCTAGAGCAGCCCTTGAAGATTAGAGGAATTGGGACACAGTTCACAGAGGAGTGTATGGTCGGAGGGCTGTTGGTTCTGCCGTCAGTCGGCGGGAGGAGCGCGGCAAGCTCAGAGATTGCGGAGGTCTTGAGCGACGATGAGATTCTTTTAAAGAAGGAGTTTAAGGCTACGACTGCCTTCCAGCAGTTGACAGCGGAGGCAGCGGAGGGGAAGGGAACCACATTCAAGAAAGCGCCGAAGGTTGATCAGACAATGGTTTATGATGCGGTGTTTCATCGGTTGAACGAGGGCGGGTGTGTGGGCATCTTTCCAGAGGGAGGAAGTCACGATCGAACGGAATTACTGCCTTTAAAGGCTGGTGTGGCTATCATGGCACTCGGAGCTCTGGCAGCAAACCCCAATTGCGATCTGAGGATTGTGCCAGTTGGGATGAATTACTTTCATGCGCACAAGTTCAGGTCTAGGGCCGTGATCGAGTTTGGTACTCCGATCGAAGTGCCGAAGGAGTTAGTAGAGCAGTATCGAGCCGGTGAAAAGAGAGAGGCTGTCAAGTCGCTGCTGGAACTTATCTATAACGGACTCTTGGCTGTTACCGTCACTTCTCCGGATTACGATACATTAATGGTGTGTATCAGCCCATAATGGTGTATTTTGGCGTTGAGAACAATGCTGACGATGCTCCAGGTTATTCAAGCTGTTCGACGGCTGTACAAGCCCACTCACAAGAAGCTTCCACTCCCTGCAGTAGTGGAACTGAACCGTCGTCTCGTGACAGGATACACCCACTACAAGGACGATCCCCGTATCATCAAATTGCGCGCCTCTGTCACGGAATACAACCGTCAGTTGCGTTTGCTCGGCCTTCGCGATCACCAAGTGGAATACGCCAAATTCTCCATCATCAAAGTCATCATAACTCTTATCTACCGCACTGCTAAACTGATTGTTCTCGGTCTCGGAGCATTACCCGGGTTCATCTTATTCCTTCCCGTCTTTATGGCTACCAAGATCATCTCAATCCGCAAAGCAAAAGAGGCACTGAAAGGATCAACCGTTAAGATTCAAGGCAGAGATGTGATAGCTACTTGGAAATTGCTGGTAGCCTTAGCGTTTGCGCCTGTGTGTTATAACTTCTACGTTGTTCTCTTCTGTTGGTGGACAGCTAAACACAGATTCTACGGCCTGATGCCGGACTGGATGCCCACCATAGGAGTCGCAATTGTGGGATGGATTCTATTCCCCGCCATCACCTTCGCAGCACTACGGTTCGGAGAGATTGGAATGGATATCGCGAAATCTCTGCGCCCCCTCATTTTGTCCTTGAACCCGACTAGCGCCAACACTCTCGTCAAGCTGAGAGAAAGACGTGCTCAACTCTCGGAGGATGTCACAAAGCTTATCAACGATCTGGGACCCGAACTCTTCCCAGACTTTGAGGCTGGACGTATCGTGGCGGACCCCTTCACACGGAACGATGGCTCCACACCCGTAATCACGTTTCAGAGGAGAGATTCGGAGGTTTCGTCTGATGGGGAACACCCACAAACTGACGGCGGGCCTGTCAGGCACAACATTCCACAGAGCGAGTCGTTTGCGAACCTGGGCAGCATCGGCCTGTTTGCCAGTCGTCCCGTGTCGCGGGCGAGGTCGAGGAGTAATAGCGGGGGGTTCCCAATCAAGGCTCTCAGCGGCATGGGCGGAATATCGACGCAGGCGGGTTTCGACACGGTTGCGAAAAAGATTGCGGATGCGATGAAGGAGAGGCGGAGGAGGAAGGTTGTCCCCGAGGAGGATAGGGATTGGGAAGATGATCCGGTGTCGGTGGGAGGTAGTGGTGATGAGGATGATAAGAAAAATATTTGAGCTAGGTAGTTGATTTTGGGAGGTATTTTTTATCCTGTTTAGTACCTTTTTCTTATGTAAAATTTATTTGGAGGTTGCTTTCGTCTTGCTTTCTTGTTTCATCTCAATTGTTATATATGTGGGATGGGCTGGAGTTGTAGGTGTAGGTCTGTCTGGAGTGTTGTGTGAACGAACCATGGTAACTGTAATGCGCACGGTCGTTTGGCCCCGTTTACCGGGAGTATGGGTTTAATGTCTTTGATTTGGCAGCTCATTTCTGTCCATGTTATGAGGGGCACTTCATGTAGGATGGTATGCGGTTATATTTTCAAATAATATCTTACGCTACACTGATCACGGCCCGCTCTTGTGGCTTGCCATCTTCGGGCTGTGGGGATGACCCCTTGAACGACTATACACCGGTAAAAGGGCCCGCCAATTTGCGTGAAACTTATCCAACGGCTTAACTTTCGCTAATCGTACAAGCCGCCGCCGGTTATCGACCGAGACAACATGCAATGTCCCGATTAAAAGTTTAGCCAACCATAGTGTGCGCTAAGTCGAGGTTTCTATGTCATCTCCCTTTGATATACCTATAATATAATCGAACCCCCATAACGAACATGAACACCATAACTATCCAAGCCTCTCCAGAACGCATCCATGCTATCTAAAACGGATCGTCATCGTCATCAATCATGCTGCGAGGAGGACTACTCGCATCCGTAGTCATGGTCTCATCCACACTCGCTCCCGCCGTCTGCAAGATATCGTGCACAATCCGCCTACTCGCCTCTCTCGCCGGTGTCGCCAACAGCTTGGAAGGCGGTAAAGAAAACTGTATTGTCTTTGGCGGACTGAAACCCGGCGGCAGGAGAAAATCGTCGTCGCTGTCGTCATCGTCGTATATATACCGACTCGCACCGCCGCCAGTCGCGGTTGCGAATTTCTCCGCACCGGGGGTGCGAAGAGTCTTGGGTGTAAAGATTTGTGTTTGCAGCTGTGGCTCTGCGGGCGACGAGAAGGGGGAGGAGTTATCGTGGTTGCTGTTAGAGAAGATGGGTTGCTTTGGGGTCGCAACAGTACGGTAGCGTGAGGGCGCGGGCTTTCCCAGTGGCGTTGCTTGGAGACGCCAGGTTTTATCGAGAACACGGTGGAGGATTTGGTCTTCCTTTACGCCAGGGGTACGGGCTGGGGGTCCACGGAATGGTGAAGACTCGGGGGTGTCGGCAGCGTGATGTAGATGCTGCCCGACTCGAATAGTGCGTGGAGTTGTAGGAGGCGGGAGCGTGGAGGAATCAAGGGAGGGGGGGTTGTAGCGTGGGCGTTGTGGAACCTCCTTCTCAGAACTGCCGCCGTAGTTCTTCCCCGTGAGTTCCTTCGCCAGGGTTTCGAATGGACTTTCAATGTTCACCCATTCTGCGTTCTTTTGCGGCTTAGGCGTTGATTGTATCGCCCCTCCAATGGTAAGGTTAAGAGATTCCAGCATCGAGTCGTCCTCAAGCAGATCGTCATCGTCATCGTCCTCACCGATAGTATGCTGCTTGTTTTGATCGTATGTGAATTCATTCACCGTCTGTTCGTCGGCGGTGTAGTGTCCCGGTGACGACGCCATCGACTCCTCAACATACGTTTGTTCTGTGTGCTGCGTCATATCCCCTTGTGTTTTCTCATCGCACGTCACATCTTCTTCCTGATAGCTTGTCAACGAAACGTTTGCGCTGGCCTCGAAGAATTGTCTCCAGAACTATTCCTAGGTTGTCAGCTGGTAATCTTTAATTAGGAACGTAAGAATTGTTATACGGACCTTTGATCCTTCCCACACCGCATCTGATTCCTTCTGATACCGTTCTACCACAGGCAAGATAGAAGCAGTAACGATCCTGTGGGCACGCGCAAAATTATGGTCGATTTCTGGATAGAGTCTGTCAGTCAACAATGCGGAAGGCTAGCAATGGAAGAACAAAGCGTACCTTGAAGTGTTAAGGTTATTTTTTGCTCAAGCTTTTCAAGCTCTGCAGTTAGCGATAATTGAGGTGGTTGCGCCATGGCGAGGGATAATGTCTGATGAATGTTAGATGTTTTTTCTTGGTGTTGTGGGGTCGCGTCTTGTATAGTACAAAGTGCAGTTTTGATTAGATTGATGTGATTAGATTAGATAGAGCCCTCAATTTCCAGACCAGCCCCAAATAGCTCAACATAAAGTGCTTGTTTCATATGCCTGCACAGAACAGTCCAGATAGTCTGTCAGCCGGCTGACAGACTACAGTCCAGAGAATGCCATAAAGTTTACTTTATGGTAAGGTCGAAATTTCCTCATTGTTAATTAGGCTCAATTAGGACACTAGGCTAACTAAGCTGTCATGTAATTGATTTGGAGGGATTGGTCACTCAGTGTGTACTCTAAGTGATAATGTATTCATATTCCCATAATGAATTTGGCAAAGGGTATAAAGAAACTAGAGAGGCCAGTCACTCACTGACAAGTCACCTAGCTAGCCACTATGTTAGCTCTAATAGATTTGTGAATACACTATATACTTATATACCGTTCATGTGATGTCCTGACGAATCAATGAAATGAACTTTATGGCCTGAAGTGAGCGTAGCGAAGCCCCAGTATTTATCGTAGGCGTTCGAGCGTCTAGACGAAATGGGATTCGGTGTTAGCTTAGCAGAGTGAAACATCCAAGTTAACGACTGTAGTTTTTAATACAATTTCAACTTCACCAACAACTTCCAGCACCCGAAGACAAGATCTTTGTCTTTACAATTCAATTCGCCCGAAATATTCAATGCCCCCTTCCATTTTATAAGAACTCCAAAGGAAACACAACTAATTGAACAACTCGAAAACATGGGAAAACAAAAAACGCCAAAAAACTCAAGACAAAAGCTGAAATCCATTGAATCAACAGTCAGTCGACAAGAGAATGATTTGTTACGAAAATGAATCTCAAACCAGAGCAGCGTAACCAAGGGGGGAGGGATTTACAGGGCGAACCAAAAGCAGGATATCCACAATGAGAGAACCTTCTTCGCCAGTAAAGTCAAAACCCACGCCATCCTCCTTAACTTCAATGCAGGCAAGTGATAAAATCTGTAAGACACAATCGAGCCACTCAAGTATTAACCCTTATCCAAAGGAACATTAGGTAAAACCGCCGAGTCGCAAGAGGAATCCCACAAGCAGCAACCAAAAAAAAGCCGAACAAGGTATTTAAGGTATGAACAAGAAACGAAAGCTATTTCTCAATACCGGCCTATGCTTCAATAAGCTGGTAAATATGAATATCAACTCGAAAACAAGGGTGCAACAAGATCGCAATTGGTTGCTGTACGCAAAACACGGGTTGCGATGGTGGTATTTACCAATCAAAATCGGTTATTACCGTGAAGTTTGTGATATCTTCTCCCAGTCCGAGTCCAAAGAACCGGCTCTGCTGTGGAAAGATCCCCGGCTGGAGACCGACCCCGCACTTCCTGGGGGAACTCCGATTACTGAATCCTGACCCGATCCCCTTCTCCGGTCTCCGTTGTAAAATGCGACCTCCATATCACTCATGACTCGTCCAGGCTCGACCTGCATTTTGTCCCCAAGAATACTGGCAACATCTCCCGAAAGAGAAAGCCTGCTGCCTGGTCTGTTAATGCCTTCCTGCGAGCCACTTGATCTCTGGAGCAAAGCATTATCAAAGAAAGGGGCAAAGTCCTCAAAAGAATCCGACTTTGGCCTGGAAAGGCGTCCTTGGACTACCTCCGCTTTGACTCCCCGCAATGCGAGGTGATTCATCAGTAATTCAATGGCGTCTTGGAGTCCACCAGCATCATTTCGTGTATAGCAAAACGTAATTGTTTGCTCCTTTGAAGCAGAATCCGCAGGTCGCTTTTCGATCTGCATTTCGATGCACATCCGAGCCTTCATTGGTTCAACCACATCATTTGCGAATCGCTCGTCAGTAATGGCTGCAGCCAGTTCTGGTGACCACTTCAACCTAATCTCGTGAGATTCGGGCACAAGAGCCTATGAGACTTGTTAGATTGTGGGAATTTAAGTGTCAAATGATGCCTCACCAAGAGTCCTTCCTTAAAATGCGGGACCTGCCACTCGGGTCCCTTGAGAGTGACCGTGTCACTCGCCATCTCGGTGCTGGGGAATGAAACAGTACAGCTCCACTTCTTTTCAAGCTCTTCGATGATATGACGTTGAGCAATCATGTTGCGGTGGTGAAGTCGAGGAATTTCCACCATTTCCGACACAATGTCAGCATCAACCTGCTGTACCATTTCCATAATTTCCGCCTTGACCAGCTCCAAGTTTGCAGCGTTCCTAGCTGGTGTCCGACAGATGACGTTATCTACCTTCAGATCTTCGTTCTCTACCTTTCCAGCAGTCCCTCTCTCCATCGCATTAGAAAACTTGACAAAAACGGAGTATTTTTTCATAATCGTCTGGATATGTTGTCCTCCTACTCCGATTATCCGCTTGTGGTACGAATCTGGAACATGGAAAGACATAGCAGCGGGAAGTTCTTGTTCTACCAGTTCCAAACCGACCTTAACGTTATCGTATTTATTTCCGACGACATCGATGTAGAAGTTGTATTCGCTGAAACCGTCAAACAGTATGTGGATATTCGACTGTCCCATAATCTTGTTAATTTTCCCATTCTTCTTGCCAGCCACAAACTCTTTGTGCTCGTTAGCAAGTTCGATTTTGACGCGCAACTGGTATTGACTGCATCGAATATAATCAATCTCGTGAAGGAGCTCAAGACACCGTCGTACAGCCCAATCAGAACCGCAGATCTCAAAATAGTTTTTGTTGAAAGCTAGGTCGGCACCGCTTTTGGACGACACGTCCATCAATATTTGCTGGAAGTCAGACGGGGTGGGTACGCGAAGTCCGTTCAACGCTGTCTGGTCATTCATTATCCACCAAGTAGAATCATAATACTGTCCTGCGAGTGCCATGACCGCTCGAACGGTCCTCTCGATATGCAAGGTTTCGATCCCCTGCACGCGTAAGAACGCAGTGGCCGATCCAAGTGATGGCATCGCTACATGTGTGCCATTGGATTCCATGATCTTCTTGATCTCATCAAGGCGATCAAGAAGTAGGAAATCCATCTTACGGTATGAGATTTGTGTCTGTTTAACATACGCATGGGCTTGTATGGACTGTAAAGTGTAAGTTAGTTCAATAATAGGAAATATGGTAAGTCAATTTACCAATGCTGTCAACATCATCTCGGCCTTAGCAATGTCCTCCTTATTCTTGCCAGTAATAAAAATTTCATCGGGATGTCGTCGCTGGGCACCAGCTGGTGTGTAGCCATACACCCGAGGGAAGGGAGGAGGGAAATAGATTGCTGTTCCTGTTGCAGACTCGACGGCCTTCACGTTCTTGCGCGAGCGGCCGCTCAACAGCGTATGCGAGGAAACCTCGATATATATCGCATGAACCTGTTGACCAAGCTAGAGATAGGAAAGTCAGACATTATAACCACACAACGAGGATGCATCATGAGGTAAACGCACTAGGTCGTCAACCATAACGAGAGTGCGAGTCTTTGCATGCTCAACACTCTCATAGTCGCCGTATATCTTGATTCTGAGCCTTTTTCCCTGACTGGCATCCACTTCTGGATCACCAGCCGCGCTCACCTTCGACTCTCCCGGCTTCAAAATGAAGATGCCTGTTCCAGTAAACGCGGCAATGTGGGACAAATGCTGGTGAATGGCATCGCGAGGCTTTCCATCAGAGTCGTAATAGTGGTCAGGGTCAAGATCGATGCATGCCGTTTTCTGTAGTGAAAATTAGCTTTTGTGCCAAGTGCAGTAGTTAAGCGGTGTAGTTACCAGCGCAACTGGACACTGTCCCAAAAACATGGATCTCAGTTTGATAATCGTATTACTATCTGGTCCGGCCATCCATATCCCAATCACGATATCGCTCTTTGGTCTATTCGTTTCAAAACTATGGTTTGAGGGTCTTCTAGACTCCAGTGAACTTTGCGATTCCGAAACCGCGATAGATGCTTGGGAGCCGGGACCCCGTTCACGGACTTCGTCACAAAGGTTTTCCAGTTTGCGAACTACTTTGTTGTAAAATGGTAATCTCCGTGGCAGCTGCTGTTCGGGCGGACATCCCTCCGGATGCAGCCAGATGGCCTCAGCATCTTCGCTGGCATACAGTATATCCTCCCGGCGAGGCGGTGGCGCAATCGAGAGCTGAATGCAAAACGAATAGTGGAAACCAGGAATAGCAGGAACAGGTTCGAGAATCGGTCTTGGGGAAATTGACACGGGCGGCGGCGCGTGGGTATGTGAAAAGTGGTCGAAAACGGGCTTCGGGGGGAGAGCGTGGATTGCTGGTGGCGTGGCGTACATCATACGTCAAAGGATTTGTTGTGGACTTCGCTTTTCGTTTTGGCGTTGTAGCGTGTTCGTTTCGTCCAGACGAGCGGTTTAAAGGTACATTCAGATGTGTTTGAAATGGCCGCAAATGTGGATGGCGGTTTCCCTGTGATCCCTTTCTGCTTCCAGCCGGCAAAGCCCAGATGGCGTTGTGAGGGTTGTATTGGGTGTCGGTGTGTGAGCGTCGAGAGTGTCGGCAAGTGTGAAGAGAAGGCGTGGGGGGGTGCGGCTCTTATGATTTATCGGGATTTATCCTGGGAAGAGAAAACGCTTGGCTGAAAGCGGGAGATGCCCCAAGACAACGCTGCAAGGCGAAAGAAACCAACAACGGTCTTAGAGATGCGAGCCAGGGGAGAAGCCTTCGGGAGGACAGAACGCGTTGGTAGGATGAAGAGGAGGCTGGGAAACACGACACTGGAAGGACCCCGCAGCAGATTTCTTTGATTTTGAATTGGAACTGCTCAAGTGGTGTTTAGGATGACGGTGGGGGAGTGGCGGGTACGTCGATGGCTAGACAGAAGGTTAAGAACAAGAACGTTCGGTTGGGAAACTGATGAAATCACTCAAGTCGTCACAGGTCTCTCAGCAGTCAACTGTTCCACGGAATAGCGGTACCAGTAGTGTAGGTAGTAGTGGAGGGCTGTGGAGTGAGTCTATTTACTTAGGCTTCGGGGCCGAATTACAATTGCTCTTGGACTCTGCGTAACAAAAGACCCGCATTGCATTGCATTTTTCGAGAAGATAACAAAATGGACACCAAAATTTCCAGTTGTAGTCTCCTGCATAGACTGACCACATCTGCACCACGGCAGTGCTTCTAGTTGGCTAAAGAACTAATGTCAGAGCCATAGTCGTCGGCTCGTCAATGGGTAACAAAAGGAGAGAAAAGAGTAATCCCACCCGAATAAACTTCGCACGGGACAAGTGAAGAATTGAGGAATAACGTTTTGTGAGATAGGATTGACATCAGGAACTTAGTATTTATTGCTAGGTGACACCGGGCTCGGAGAGTGACGTGACTATGAACCCTCTGAGGTCGTGGGCTCTCCGGTTCTACTATATTTGGGCTTTAGCCATAATACGGCCCGTCTAGAAGCTTACTTTAACATTCAAGGTCGGTGTTCGATTCGACAATCGTTTGAGCGAATAAAGTTGGTTGGACTCCTAAATAACAAGTTCCGTATACAAAACTCAGTCTAGGAACTTATATACATATGCATAGTACTCTAAACGCCTTGGCCTAAATGCCGACAATACCATCATCCCATCATTTTTCTCATCCCTTCTGCCATTAGGGCAGGTATTTAATTTAGTGTCATCGATTTACTAGTGCCCAACGATTTGGCAAGCTGACAATCTCGTTTCACATCGCTGGGTATTGGGTAAAAAGAAAAAACACTTTACAAAAACCCTAACCTGGCTCCACATATTCACTTGATTCCATCAACTCCCTTCAAATCAGCCTCGCCAACTACTACCTCCGATACCCCCCTTCATCGTATGGAGGACGTCCATAGTATCCTGGGGGTGGAGGCGGCATCGGTGGTGGTATGCTGTAACGCTCTCTCTCCAAATCAGGACGCACGCTCGCAGATCTGTAGCTCCGTTCACCGTAAAAGTCTGGTGCATCAGGTCGGACACTCTGCTGCCGCGGCGGCGGGTATGCCCGTTCTTCTGGTCGTACACTCCCACGTCCATCAGCATCCCTCCCTTCAGGTCTACCATAGTATTCAGCTCTGGCAGAGTACTCGAGCGCATCAGAAGGCGGTGCCATAGAAGGTGCTCTAGCATATTCAGAAGGTGGGGGGTATGGAGGAGCACCAAGAGGAACTGCCGGTCGTGCTTGTGGCGGGAACGGATAGTCACGCTCTCTGTAACTTCTCCAATCGCCGTCTCTCCGAAGCATACCACTTTCGGGCCGAGTTAAGAACGGCTCATCATATCGAGCTGGAGGGGGTGGCGGGGGTAGCCCATAATAGGGATCTCGGCCATCATAGTAGGCACGTTCTCGTGGTGGCGGTGGACAAGCGTATTCCATAACCATAGGCTCGCCCCTCTGAGGGGTCGATTCTCCACGCTCTTCATCATTCAAGGCACGAGCTGCTGTAGTAACAGGTCGAGCTCTCCGGGTGTTTGTTGGGGTGGGTGACCCGCCTGGTTGTCTCATATTCATTGGACCAGGACTGTTTGACTCCCCTGGTGATAATCTCCTCTCCCTTCTATCTGGCGAGATGGATCGGCTATCTCGACGTTGGCGTTTATACGTGACTGGTGGAGAAGCAGATCTGCGGATGGGTGGCTGGCGAGCAAGGACAGGAGGCCGGGAAGAATAACGAGCGGGAGGAGGATAATCATCATATATCGGTCGGGGTGGGTAGTAAGGAGCAGCTGCGGAAGGCGGGGGATACGCAGGAGGATAAGCCGGCCTTCGGTATTCAATAGGGGGTGGTGGTGGGTATGCATAAGGATCTTCCCGATAGGGATATGGATCAAATTGGTGGCGGTGCTGAGGTGGTGGAGGCGCAGGTGGAGGTTGAGGTTGCTGGTACCGGTAGTCATGAACTGCTCCAACCGGGTAGTCATAGGGCGGTCTGTTATGATACACACTTCCCCTGCTTGGAGGACGCATGCCTGGTGATGGCTGTCTTCTGGCATAATCATCTCGAGGGAATGGGGATGGAATTGGCTCCTGCTTGATGTAAGGCTCTGGAGACTGTCTGGTCCGTTTCGTTGGTACCTGTGTAGGGTAAATTGGAGGGTGAGGGGACGCTCGTTCCGCGGGCCCTGTATAGCCTCCATTGGACCCATTTTCAATCTCCCTGATGTGATCTTGAGACTCAACTCGTGCCATATTCGCGGGTCTCACTGGCTGAGGAGCAGCAGGAGACTTCACTTGGCTAGTAGCCGAATATCTGGGCTGCGGAGAATGAATTCTCTCTGGTTGAGGAGCCTGTGGTTGAGGAGGTGGTGGCGGTGGTGGCGGTACATTGTCACGCCTGAACGACGAGGCCCCAAGCGGTCGTCTGTCACGTTCACGAAGCGTTTCCACTGTCCTCGTTAACGAAATAGCCAGTTGAGTCTCAACAGGTCGAATCTCAGCAGGCCGAGCCTCAGAAGGTCTTGAGGATCCGGTTGTTGTATGTAAACTTTCAGCACCCGCCGCACCCGGGTTAGGGACAATCTCCGTGCGAATCTCAGCTTCATTCGTCTTGTCCCCAAAGGATTTAAGCCTGCTGGCTGAAGGGAGATCTTCTGGGCGCTCTACCGGTTTCATACGAATGCCAGCCTTAGACATGACCGCCTCTATGTCGACATCCTCCTCGACGACCGCATGTCCGTCCTTGATATCTATCCCCGTTTTCGTTTCATGCTTCCGCTGCTCCAGCTGATGTTTCAACTCTTGCTCGATTCGTTGCCGTTTCAAAGAGGTCTCGGCCTTAATGAGAACCTCTGATTTTGTAAGCAACACATCATCAATCTGACTCTTGCCAGTAGAAGGCCCGACAGGTGTCTTATTGCGAGTCCAGGGCGTGGCGGGCGGGGCTTTGTTTTTCTCTAATGTTTGGTTTGGTACATTGTTTGTGGTAGCAGGCGACTCTGAGTGCGTGGGACGCGAGATGCTTGAAGGCTTGAAACGAGGGTGTTTCCATGTGTAGATTTCATTTCGCAAGTTGATTATCTTCTGAAAATCTCTACTCTCCTCGGGAGTGTCTTCGATATACACTGTGCCCTTCAGCGAAACGCCAGCGAACATGGGCGGGGTGGGTTGGGCGACATCTGACGCCATTCGTAGAAATATGACAGTGGATAGTAGATAGTAGATAGAAGGTTGTGGGTAGTAACAAGTCAAGAGGAGAAGTGGTGAAAGCTGTTGGTCGTAAGCAGAGTTATCAGATCAGATTGGACTGATATGACGGATTAGATTAAATCAATCAGCCCCACATCACAGCTTCACCCACCCTTCACCAGCTATCGTTCCCAACACACTGACATTGATACCCAACATGGCGACCGAAAGCAATGAACGGCCCGTTTTCTTCTTTGATATAGACAACTGCGTCAGCTTCCCCGTCTGCTATCTTGATTGAGTGCCCGGCACTTACCACCACAGCTAGCTGACTGGTGATATGGTGCTCTTGAATAGCTGTATTCTCGGAGCAAGAAGGTTTTTCACCATCCCTTTCCCAAGCTTCAGAAGAATTCCTCTAAACTAATGCTCTACTAGGTCCAAGATATGATGAGAGCATCGATTCGCAAATACTTCCGCGAGCATCTTGGTATGAATGCTCCCAGCTGATAGCTAGCGCTCAGTAGCTCACAATCGCTCAGAACTCACTGAGGTCGACGCCCTGAAGCTACAAGAGACATACTACCAAATATACGGCCTGGCGATAGAGGGTCTTGTACGGCACCATAAGATCGACCCGCTGGAGTACAACCGGAAAGTGGACGATGCGCTACCATTAGAGGATATCTTGCACCCTGACGCCGACCTGAGGAAGTTAATTTCCGACATTAACAGAAGCAAGGTGAAGCTGTGGCTGTTTACAAATGCGTATAAAACTCATGGGCAGCGCGTCATTCGAATGTTGGGTATCGATGATCTTTTCGACGGCAAGTTCCTTTCCCCCCCTCCCCCTTCTCCCTGTTATGGTCTTCCATTTCTAGTAGGTGAGCCAATCTAAGTTGCGCCCTAAAGGTATGACATATTGTGATTATGCCGAAGAAGAATTGATATGCAAGCCAAAGGTTAAAGCATTTGAGAGAGGTAAATACCTAAATCTTGACTGGTGTCTTGCACTGTGTAGCTCACAAAACCCCCTCAGCAATGCGAGATGCTGGGATCATGGATCGGAAGAAATGCTATTTCATAGACGACTCGTACCTCAACTGTGAAGCTGCCATCAAATTTGGTTGGGAGAAAGTTGTCCACAAGCTGGAGCCCGAGGACCCTAACCCTACAAATCCGGCCACAAAATATCACATTAGAAGCTTGGAGGAGTTGAGAGTACTGTTCCCAGAGATATTTTAGAAGAGTAGTGATCTGGGCCGTTCTGCATATAGATGACGCTTTGAGCTAGGTTACGGCATTGGCATAGAATATATAAGCATTCTAGATATATACCAGTATTGTAATAATACCGAATCCAGCTGCCAATTTGATTACTCTCTTCCCATTATCATGCTACATCCACGAATATCCATCAGTGCGTATCCCTGGGAAGCATCAGATGTATTCGATACAAGTACTTGCCGTCAGCTCCAGGGCTGCCAGAGCAGAATTTATGCTTGCCACGGTGTTATTAACACTCCAGCTCTGTTATACTGGATGCCAACTCTCATCTAAGGCCCACCCATCCCATTGCCCTTTGTAGAATCACATTCTCTATGTGGTAACATTTAGTCATTTTTACGGAAAACCGCATGTCAATTTAAACCACAAACGCTAGAGCACAACAACCGAACCCAGTGATCTGTAGTTCATACGGGGGAGCAGAGTGGAAAAGAGAAAACCACAATAAAATTCATATCACAGCTCGAGATGAAAACATGTCACTCAAACGAAAATATTTTTACCCTCAGCCTCCACTCTTCTACACCAGCCAAATCAGACCACGTAGTACACGCCAACACCCTTTTTATTATTATCGTTCCATTATCTAATGCGTCCCGGTTACGGCAAGTCTAGGAATAAAAGTCAGCAAGAATAAAATTAGACATATCCGAGCAAGGAGACATACTTCATCAAAGACTCCATAAATGTCTGAAGTGAGACGTCATCCGTGAAGATGGTCTGCGCATTCTGTGGAACACCGCCATATCCACCGGTCGTGTGCGTTGTGCTAGGGTTCAACTTCGAGAGCAAAAATCGAGCCTGAGATCCACCGGCATCACAAATAATGAATCGTGGCAGTGGGAAACGATCCGCAATAAGCTCCTTTGCATCCTCCTTCGGAAGCTCTAACAACTCTTTGAAATTTTCATAGCCCTCTTGGTCTTGGTATCCAATCTTCTTCCATTCCGCAATTGTCTCACCGTGGAAGATAAGGATGTGGAAGAAAGTGTCAAGGAGGAGGATAGTGCTGGGTTGAATCGATGTCGAGTCCAGCAGAACGGGACGGGGCTGCTCATCAAAGGTGTAGGAATCCAGGGTAGGCTGAATCATGATCAAGGAGTTGCTCACATCTTCGCGGTTCAAGACATGCCTATAGAAAGCGGTCTCATCCGGAGAATTGTTGAAGACTTGCAAGAACTGACTGCGCCGGAGGTGGAACATGAATTGTGGGTAGAGGGTAAAGTTCTTGTCCAAGCGGAACGAGGTTGGGTCGTCTTTTCGGTAATCCGCAAATCTCGAGCATAGCCGGATAAGCATACGATCCACCCACCGCAATACATCCGGACCGTCATCAACCTCAGCTTTGAAGACGGCAATCCGAGTCATCAAGACAGCTGCCGTCTCTTGGTCGAATGAATGTGCAAGCGATGGGTCGCCAGTCGGTGTTGTGATATCTCGTCCAATGGTAGTTACGCGAAGGTGGAACTGTCCAGAGGCGTGTTGGTAGTAGGTCAAAAACTGAATAAGGCCCTTCTGAGAACCCTGTTGAGGCTGTGTCGGCCCGGCCTGGGAGGCAATCTCGAAGTAGGTTCCAACAGATGTAGTGGGGGTGATTCCACACAACTTCCAGGAACAAGTATTTCCAATGCCGACTTCGGTCTCACCCACAGAGGTTGACTTCTTATTCATGGAAACGGCATGGCCAATCAAGCCAGTGACCTTCAATTCCTTCGTAGTCAAAACCTCCAAAGAAGCGTTGAATCCCATCATCAGGCAGTCGTTAACGTCTTTGTCGAAGATTTTAACGAAACTCTGCCTGAACATGGACGATGTGAAACTGTCGGTGAGGATCATATGACCTCCGGTAAAGTTGGCAAGAGATTTCATCTCGAGCAGACCGACTTGGTCCAAACACCCTGCGAAGATATCGATGATGTGTCCGTTATGTGCCGTCCTCTTTGCCATATTGTCGTAGAACTAGACAAATCAGTGGCACTTCCAAGATAAAATTATGATGGTCATACCTTCGTCGCTTTCTTATAATATTTGATATTATCCCTCTCAATGTCATGATGAGAACGAATTGGTTCTCTAAGCTCCGCACCAACTACCATTCCAGGACCTTCAGTACTAGGACCGCCAGCAAAGAGCATGATCCTAGCTCCTGTGTTTGCGAAGGATGTTTCGAGAAGTCCAACAGCAACGCTCAAAGCCACACCAGTACATCTCAGCGGACGTTTATCATTTGCAACCGGCCAAGGGTCCTTCTGGAGCTGCTCGAGTGCATTCGTCAACTGGAATTCGCAGTTCTGAACTGGAAGGAGGAAGCGGGAGGACGGCGGCAGGTGCGCTTGCGGGCGACCAGGCACCATCGGTTGCTGAGGACGAAGTCCGGGGGCAAGAAGTCCAAGCATCTCCTGCACCTGCTTTGCAGTGTATTCCTTATTTCCGCGAAAGACATAAGATTTTGCACATTCTGTGTATCCGAGTTCGTGAATGTGAGTCTATTTTAGATCAGTCAGGCTTCGACACTTTCAACTATTCTCTCCTACATACCATGGTTCCGTATGTAATTAGCCCAACGAGAGCATGTGGTGGAAGCAAGCTCAAGCTCATGATTAAAGAGTCCTTCAAAGCCTTCAAAGAGTCCTCTTCCTGGCATGTGTCCACCACAAACAAGAAGATAGGTGGGGCCGGAGCTGGGCGTGCAAGCTTGTACTCAATCGTAGAGTACCCCGGTGACAGCTCTAGTGGCCATGCGTTTGGCCCGATATCTTTGTAGTGTGGAGGCAACTGATTCCTCTGGAGACAAAACGGGCATATCCATAGCTTCGCACGAGCATCGACCTGACTAATTACAACCTCAAAATTAGCACCACATCATGGAACAGCTTGTGGTCTCCTCCGCCTCCTTCCCTATGAACTTAACCGGAGGCCGGAGGTGAAGCAACGGGAATCATGATGACGGACCAGTAGGGGTTAAGGACAGCTCTGCATGGAGATTTGCAAGTGACCGGTTCATATTGAACGGGGGCCTGCTCTTTTTCCTTTAGAGGCGTATATAGCACACCCATCGGAACAACGAGGCGGCTTGATTCTAGACGATTGCTGGGGAAGACGTTCCAACTGCACTGGGCTCAGCATATCATGCCCATGGCTCAAAGAGTCCGATAGTAGTAACCTTAGACGGACACCATCCTGCTCTTCCTGTACCAGCCACTGGTCTTTCAGTGCCTCCATATCCATCTTGTTGCGAGTTTCGTACGGCGATCGACTGAATGTATTGTTGTAAAGCTAGGTTATGCCGCTGCCTATTGCAATAGTACGGCCAGTTGGAGTTCCAAGGGAGAGGGATGAAGGAATAGCACGATACTGATGGCTAGAAGTATGAGGGTGCTGAACTAAATCGGCCGTCAAAGAGGCAGTCTGTATATGTGGAGGAGGTAGCGGCGATGGCGATGGGGAAGCTGCGGATTGGTGTGGAGTTGATAGCGTAGTTACTTGACGAGGGTGGTATGTGCTTGGCAGGTAAACCGTGTCTTTTTCGCACCCCACCTGTCACAACGTTGAGATCCTGATGCTTTGAAGAATATGTTATCTATTTATTTATTTCTATTCCTGACACACTATCAACCACATAAGATCCATAGACAACAGCAATACCATACACTCAAGCAGTCGTATAGTGCACGCAGTTGTGAACAATATTTTAGAGATTAAAACGACCCCACTTCTAGCCTCATCTCTATCTTAGATCCTTAAATCACAAGCATATCTGTAAGAATGGGAGAGGGAGTAATGGCTTGGCTTTAAGTTGACAGTGTCACAGTGTCTAAGGTTAAGAGCATTACAGGTATCTTAGGAGGGAGGGGGGTTACGAGTGATATACTATGATTCCCGCCGTTACTTCTGCTACTACCTTAGCTCAGAGTACGAAACATTTATCATAACTGTCATCAGAAGCTGCCAGTACACCGTCTAATTACTAGACTAATCGACATGATGCCTTCCTTCAATTCCCAAAGATACACCGAGCCCCGTCCAGAACAAAAACCAAATACAGAAAACAACCCAATTAAACCAAGGGTAAATCAAACAAAAATGGGAGTAGTAAGAGTAACCAAACGTTTAACTGCCGATTGAAAGGAAATAAACCGAGTTTTGCCAAATCCAACCACCCTCCTCAGAAGAAAGGATGTTACCTAACGGCCCTCCTATGCCCACACAAAAAAGAAAAAGAAAAAAGCATCGTGGAATCGTCCTCATGAGGTCCAGATGAAGAAACCCACCAAAGTACCGAAACTTTCGGACACCGATAGTCGTGAACTCTATTAGCCAACCCTCATTATTCAAGCCAAGTAACCTGCCAAGCCGTCAGTCATCGTTTGTGTTGCCAATGGATAATATAATTATACCTAAACGCTCTCCGTCCAGCCGTTCTAGATATTCCTTCTCCAAAAGAATATCTATACACTTTTTAATATCCGGAATCTTGGGCGTAAACCGCGACTTTATTTGCGCAATCGTTTCCTGAACCAAGACAACATGCTTCATGACCTTGCGAGCCTTCATGATGCGCACAATTGCAGACTATGAAACATGTCAATGTCAATGACTAAACTCAGAGAACACTGCGAATATTTACCTGCATCAGCAGTTTCCTGTCTTCTTCGATGGTCTTGTGCGTCTCTTCCACCTCTTGCTTTTGCTCAGCCCTGACAGCCATGTTCAAGTTCACCCTGATCTTCTTGCTCTTAAAGTCGGAGTTCAACGTCAACTGAGTCCCTGGCCCAACCTTTGAGCCACTGGGGGAAATCGTCAAAACTTTAGCCTTCAAGAAGACACCCAGGGAAGGGTCCAAGTATTCTCTCGTCAGGCCAACAATCTTCTCGATGTCATCATAAGAGACTGTCGTTTGATCATTGAAAAGTAATAGGATAGCCATTTGGTAAGTCGAGACCTGGAAAGTGTATGGCACTTTGGCGTTCTTGCAATAATTTGCCTTGAGATCACCCTTGCAAAGGTGCCACAGCCATGTGAGTTTTCGACCAGTGTGCTTCTCGTTGTAAAACTCGACAAAACGGGAGTACGTCTGTACAATGACTTCGGGGATATTGAATGGTGTACCGGGCGGATTAAGCGGCCAGAACGATGTTCCTAAAACCTGGCAGGAAAAGTCCACACCAGTTCCACCATCCGGTTTTGCTTCGAGCCACGTCTTATAAGCATCGTTCAGATCCTTGGAAATCTGCATATCCTGGAACATGCGCTGCAACTTATTGGTGTATTCAAATCCACAAGCTTCCTTAAGCTTTCCGATCATGCTCGTCTCGGCGTCATCAGAGGCAGAAGTAAAGTTCACCAACCTCTTGGCCAACATCTTCGAGTAAAATTTCTGAAACACATCCTTGTCTTCAACGTATTTGAACACTGTCATGATCGCAGTAAGCTTGTTCTCCAGATCCGACTCCTCCGCGCTCTTTGCACTTTTGCGAAGAAGAGAGTCCGCATATTTTGCCAACAACTCAGGCGACTTGGTCGACGCCGATTTGCATACTTTGTTGCGATTCACGAATTCACGACACGCATTATCCAAAGACCGCACAAATTCAGCTTCTCCCTTGAAGGCGGTATTGACAAGGCTCTGATACTGCGTATGAACCTCAAGCAGTGCATCAACGTACACCTTAGGCTCTAAGCTGTCTCCCCCATCATCGGCAATCTTGTCAACGGCGGACAAGCCTGCTCTTCTAACGTGCGCCTCGAACTTAGTGCGTAGTGGCTCAAGCCCGTCTGGTATACGGGAGAGTAAATTGTACATGCGCTGCAGATCACTCTGTCGATCGCTGTCCAGCAAAACTTGGAATTCTTCCCGCAGCAGTGGCGCATGCTCTTGAATGAGCACCCTCTCGCACGTCTTCATTAGAGGTCCGCTGATATCGGGATGAAGATACATCTGGACTCTGTTTTGCTCTTCGCCGAGGCGGGTTTCGGCCTACAACGTATTAGTCTGAGGTTTGTCTGATGAAGTTGCACCCTCACCTTCTTCATGTACTCGACAACACTATTCTCGGCCACAAACTGCTTGGACTCAATCTGGTAGTATGCAGTCGTCGCCTCGAGAAAGGGCAACTCGAAAAATTTCCTGTACACATCAAGAGTAGATTTGGTAGAGTCGTTCTCATCCAGGCCAAGTGACACAAACGAATCCACGATGCTCTTTACCATGGCTGTCTCGATGGTTTCCCCGTTCCTCTGCTTCTCCACGAGCTTGAGCACTCCATCCATAACGTGTTTCTGCACATCATCGAAGAGGTCCACCTTCCATCGCACCAAATGAAGCTACAAGCGCTCAGCAATCAACCCTGAGGGACATACAGAAGGAATACGCACCGTGTAGACGTCGTAAATGTTCTTTTTACCCTCATCCATTTCTCTTTTGACCCAGTGCCGATTCAAGTATCGAAAGAGGTGGTTGATGTACTTAGCAGCCGTAGTGTATCGATCCCACTCCTTAATGTAGAATCCCAGTAACGCCTCATCTGCATGTCCTTGTGATTCCTGTTTCAAACCAGAAAGATGCCTAGTCAAGTAGCCGATAAGGTTATTGTAAAGGTCCTCTCCGAGAAGATGAGCTATCAGAAGTATTAGCAGTTTCATGCAAAACTACATTGGGAGACTACTGGAAGTTGACAGACCGCCTCGGTGCACTCCCGCGGCCTGCTGGAGGGTCGGACTCGCGCTAACTGCCCGCTGTGATGTACAGAAGTTGTGGACAGCTCTACCAAAATACCGTCAATACTTTCCCAAAACGTCAAAAAGACAAAGGATAGAAGTCATACGTATAAACTCCCATGTACTACACCCCCTGAAGTCAGCAACAGCCAGCAAGTTGGAAGGAGGACGTTCTGTCGTACCGTGTTCATGTCCATGCCACTGTTTAGATCCCGCATGATCTTCTCGACACCTTTTTCTAGGTATGCCCATCTGTACGCGATCTGTTAGTGGCTCGCCTTGGTGCTTACGAGCAAACCTCTCACGTTGCATTTAGATCCTCTCGATTCGGAGTATTCATCGCGAGTGCTGTAGCAGCAACGTTGATTTCGGTTTCAAGCTCCGTGGGTGAAAATTGGAACTTTCAGTGATGTGTTCGGCAAGCTTCGACTGTTGCTGCCGCTTAGATCCCCGGAGAGAAGTGCGTGTAGAAGCAGACGGTGACGGATGTAGAGGAACAGAATAGGCGCGCGGTCTGTACGGGGAAGGTCGGGGGTGATTGCTTGTGAGGGCAAGGAGCTTCACGAGAAGTTTGACAAACTCGAGATGGAAGTTGTAATTTGGTGAGAGTTGAGGGTTGAGGGGTTGAAGATGGTGGGCAAGTGTGCGGAGGATTGGAGGGTTGGTTACTCAAGATCAGTCAGTAGTTTAAGCCCCACTCCCACTCATCCACGAATCCCTGCGATGTCATGGCACCAAGCTTGCTGAGTCTGAGACTCTGGCTGAGGTGCTGCCCCCTACAGCCAGGTAATAACAGGGTGGTTAATTATTAGGCAAGAGATTATAATCCGGTTCCCAGGTCAAATGGAAAAAAGAAAGTCGTCGATAGATTCCATATAAATTATGGCTCTGTATATACCATAGGTACCTGGATCCACCCTCAACCTGCTCTACCATACAGTGCAAAACATAGGAAAACGCAGCCAGCCAGCCAGTTATGGTAGTACCTACTTGTATTTACATACACTGTACCTACTACGTACTCTCTACTCTGCTTAGTAGACAATAAATGAATCTGCCATCACCAAAAGAACAACCCCGCCCCAAATATGCAACGCCATAACCCCTCTCAAACCACCAGTTCCCCTCCAGTTCCCTCCCAAATATGCAATGCTGCTTGCTCTGCAGCTCCAACAAAGGAAATATCTGCCCAACAACTTTGAACGAGTGATATATGGCCACGCCAACATAAACAAAAAACACTATCGATTGTTAGCCACTCGTTCGACGACCCTATGGTATTGATTAGTAGTGGTTTTGATCAAATATTGGCAAACCCTTACCTGAACACACTCAAAGTGAATGTGGCGATCCAGGCACACAACGCAAGGAAAAGAAACGCCGCAAGAGCCCTCTGGCGATCACAGATTGGCCCAATAGTATGAGCAGCCTGTCTTAGTTAGTAAAGCTTTTCGTGTGAAAGCACCAGAAAAACTTACAGTGGAATTTGCTTGAAACTCGAGGGTGGATTTTGTACTACGACAGCTCCAGCGTACATCAAAAAGAGTATCAAAAGCTAGAGAAAGGTTTGCAGAGTCGAATACAATGAATACGAGATCAAACATGACTTGTCAGTCAGTCTTGGTTCCAATTCACAGAACATCAGAGTGGCATACGTAGCCGTATTTTTGCGGTGGGCGATCGAAGACCCAATGGTTTTCCAGAATATTCATCATAAGTGATGTATATCAAATACAAAAGAGCAATAGCGTCGACAACGATAGCCATTACGGTCGATGCTTTCTGCTCGACACTGTAAACACTGCTCATATGAAAGATACTGCCGGCAAGCGAGAGTGCCAGGAGTGAAAATATCCATACGATGGAGCGAAATGTCAGAGGAACCATTGGGCTGTTCAACAGCATGATCTACAGCCAATATACTCAGCGCATGTGCGGAGAAAAAGTCGGCGGGAGACCCAACATGAATTTGTTTATACCATATGCGACGCTTTTTCTTCCCAAACAGCTCCCGTTGATCGTCGCCAGAACCCTCCCCTTCATTTTCAGGGCCTTGATGGTTTGCGAGCCATGGGCTATTCAAATCCGGCTGCTCTGCCAACCAATCTGTGCCAGCCTTCTCTGAATGTGATGTATTCGGCGGGTACGCAGCAGTGCCTTCCACGAAATTCCGCCATCTGCTAGCATGCTGACCCGGGTGTGACGGTGTAACTGGTGTATTCTCTCTCTGCGCATCGTGGATAGATCGTTCTGGAGGTCTTCGGTGGACCATTGGCGGGAACCGCACAGTATTATTCTCGTCCTCTTCTTCTCGCCGCTGAACCCAAGCTAACAAATCCACAAGTTAACTCACAGAACCCTTAGATATGTCCTTCACAATAGGGAGAAACGAACTAGGTAGCGTTCGGATATGTTGAGTTCGTTCCGGCAACATAGCTTCTCGAACCGCAAGCTCTTTGCCACCGCTTCCGTTCCCGTTCCCGTTCCCTGTTAAAGATCGTGAAGAAATGGAATTCCCGGCGGAGGAGGTTGCGCGGACAGCAGTAGTAGTAGTAGCGCCAAGTCCATCCTGCCGCCTTTGTTGTGACGAGGACATTCCAGACGGATCGGTGGACTGCAAATTTGGAGGCAAGCCATTGGTTCCAAACGGCAACTCGATGGGATGGCCTACAGCAGTAGCCATCGCGCCCACCTCACAAGGCCCGACGCCTGCGAAGATTGGACGACGACTTCAATCTGCTGATGTTGGTGTTTGTTGCTGTTGCTGTTGCTGGAAATATTGTATGTACGTAAGTAGTTTTTGCTGCGGCCACCGAACGAGGCAGTGCGAGTACGAGTGTGCGCAAAAGCTGAGCTGTTGCGGTATAGGAGCAAGCTCTACCGATGAATGTAGGCCGTAGATACGTCGTAAATTGTGAAGAATAGTTCCGCTTAGTTGGTCGGGCGGTTGAGAATCAACAGCGAACAGGGAACTGTAATTGAGATGGGGCAGGGGGGGTGGCCGGCCTGGAGCTTGGAGCTTGGATCTGCGCATTTGCGCGAGGCACCCCTTGTCACGCTAGGTTCTTTAGTATCACTCCCCGTACTCTAGTGTATTCTCCGTATGACGTCGAGGATCAATATCAATCAATATCTTTCGTCCCACAGTTTCTTGTACATACTCTACTCGCCGTCATCTGCGCACACAAACCGATCAAAACATACCCTCCGCTACGCTTCGTACTCTTCCGCGCCTTTACCGCCAGCAGAACCTTGACAGGTAAGAATACTACCCCGCTTTGCGACAACAGCTTACCGATATGTTTGCCAGGCTATATTGCAGCACTTTTCCATCTCTTCCACATTCATTTGCCCTAACCACGGCATCCACTATGAAACTCTTTCTTGTTCCAATATCCACCCGCCGGACTTTGATATATGGTCAGCGCCTCAACAAAGTCACACATCCGACTCCTTCGATGGCAGACAAGGCCTCTGCGTGAGCTCTTCCTCCACCTCGGCATCACCTACGCGCAAGCTCTGACTTTGTTCACTTTTTATTACCATCACCAGCCGGGCCGCAAAGTTATGGCTACAATGGGTACCTCGCTCGCTATTTGTGGAATATCCAATCCCGCCCAATACATGGCTGATGTGTAGGTGCCTTAGGAATCCGGGGATAAGGGCTGGCAAAAGAAAGTCACCGAGTATGGTAATAAGCTGTTCAATCGGATACCGTTTGAAGAATGGTTGGTTGGGCTTGGAGCTTGTATCTAAGACGAAGGGTTAATGATTATCTCAGGGGCCTCAAATCGATTCCACCACTCTCGGCGCGCCGTCAGCAGCGAGAGATTGAAGGTAAGAAGATTGAAGTTATTTACCCGCCTTCAGTAATCGATGAGAAGAGCGTACCAAAGGTTCTGCAACAGCTGGCTACTGAGAGGAATACGCTGCACCGGAAACGACTGATATGGTCAATCGTAGGGATGCCAATAATGGCTCCCTTCGGTTTGATCCCAGTGATTCCAAACCTTCCATTCTTTTACCTGGCATACAGAGGTGAGTCCCCCAATCGGAATGGTTTTTAGGATTGAAGCTCACGTGCAACACCAGCATTTTCGCATTGGAAAGGTATAAGATTCCAGATCATGCGGTACTGGCACAAATTCTAACTATATTACTAGCACTTTCTGGGGCGAAGCACCTCGAGTTCCTCGTTGAAAAGAACCTCTTTCAACCGGTGAAGTCAAGTGCACTGGATGCGATGTACACAAGACATGTCACCGCAACCACTATAGACTGTGACGCACTAGCCAAGGAAACAAAAGTCGAGTGGACAGATGTGAAAAACCTAATACGGAAAGGAGAAGAAAAAGCCTTCAAGCGCGGTGAAATGGATGTTTTATTAATCGGAGTGCAAGATGCGCAGGCTGTCAGTTTCCAGTTCTCATCAATTTCTGCCTACGAGCATACTGACTGTGCACAGATTGCCAAAGTCGCGGATTTTCCCGCTCTTGCAGTCGAATGTGAGCGGGCTTGTAAGCAAGTTGCGGATCAAATGAAGTTTCACGCCGAGAAAGATACACAAAAATTACGGACAGAGAAGGCTGATCAGGCGGAAGAAGATGATACTAAAAAATGACCATAGATTTACCTAGGTATTTAGTTACAATCTGATAGGATGTGCTGACGAGCGATGAGGGTATGATGTGTTATTGCTTATGATTTTCTCATCTCTTTGTACAATAGTCACAATGGCTCGGTCTATTTTATTGTTTTGGGTTTTCTCATCTCTTTGTACAATAGTCACAGTGATTCGGTCTGCGTTGAAAGTGTCAGTGGTAGGCGTTAGAATTCACAACTCTGCAGTCAATAGATATGTATAAATTATCGCCGTTCTGGCTTCAGAGCACCGCCAACCACACAGTGGTAATAGCCGTTACAGCTAAACATGCATACCCAGTACGATAAACATTCTATATTCAAGTTAAGACACGTAACATCCTAAAGTATACACACTCTGGCATACCTTAATGTCCAAAGCCGTTGTAGTATCCCAGATCAAATGTCTCAACGAATTCCATGAATGATAAGTGAACGGCAGCGCAATTGCACCCTTGATACTGACCTTGACAGGTTCCGGAAACGATCCAAATACCTCTACAAGGCTTGCAGTGTCAAGTCCTTGCCACCCAACAAGGGGCGCAGCAGCATATGCGGCGAAATATGTATAAATGGCCCCCGAAAGGGCGACGCCAGTGATTCGGTTTGCTGCAGAACTGTACCAGGTCAATTGCGGCTGGTAGATGCTCAGATGAGGAGCAATGGGTCGCTTTTTTCGCTGAGCAACGAGAAGCTTGTAGGCTTCGGTATCGGTGGTGTTAACCGTTGATCTCGAGGTGGGCACCGGAGTGGAGAGCCTGACAAATTAGACTTTATCCGTTTTTGATGGCAATGGGCGGAAAGATGTACCAGATTTGAGAGCTAATTGCTCTAGAGATTCGAGGATGGGAAGATAGTTCTGTGGAGGTTAGCTTAAAGACAGCTTCGTTTTATGGGGCATTTACTTCGTGGGATTACTCTTGATGCCATGGTTGTTCCGAGCTAGTTGTAAGATGGTGATGAGGAGGACACAGTATGTAGTCTTTGGAGGGAGCTGGTGATGTAATGGTGGAGTGGAAAGTTAGCTGAATTACGCAGTGGACTGTACGAGTGATAGTAATTGAGAAATGAGCTCTTTTATCAAGAGTCTGGTATGAATTTAACTCTCAATCACCATACTCCCGCAAATAACAATTTTTTGTATTTAAACATATTCCCTAGCAGCAGGACCAATGGAAATGGGTATGCAGGTGGCGGTGGTGCTACTTCTATATCATACTTAGCAGTCTCCGCAAGTTCGGTCTTAATACTCGAACATAACATGTTAGCATCAGGTGCCAGTTTCTACGACTTTTTTTCTTCTTCGTCCACTAATATTTAATCGGACCTTTGGTTTCTAACCCAGTATCCACATTTTATTCCTCGGCTCTCTAATTGGTGGAATGCACCCCCTGCTGGTACGTTTCCCAGGTCGATATTGCTTCAGAAAAGTTGCCTTCAATTGGCCTGCTAGAAGAGGTATCAGTCCCATTATATCCAAAGCTTTTGGCATTCGAACCCATTCATGTTGTGCAGTTTTGTGGTATCGTCTTTGTCTCACGATATCCTCTATTAGACGCAGCATCCAGCAGAAGAAACCCCGTTGCTCGATTTGAAATGGCTAAAAAGACTCTCATCAAGGATTTGAATGCTAGGCCGGAGCAGAATGCTACTGAAGGAGGGAGGAAATCCTTGGTTACGGAACCGCCGGTATATACAGGAGCTGGCCCTCGGTCATGCAGGTCTCGAGGAAGCAAGCGGCCAATATCCGAAAATTCTGTCTCTACACTGCTTCATTCATCACGAAGAAATAGCTATGCTCCTGTGGTTTCTTCGCCCTTGAAAACGGATGGAAACAGCAGTGAGGGAAGCGAAGGCAGCGAGGGGAGTGATATCAGACCTCAGGAGCCACCATTAATGAGATCGGCCCGCCTCGCACCACGCAGAAGTCTGCATATCCAAGTTGTAGATGCTTCAACTCTCCCAAAGATATTGGACGAAAAATCCGGCGATTACGTAGGTCATGATGGTCCATCACAACCATCTTCTAGCTCGAACCCTTCACCATCCGTTTCACTGCAGTCAATAGGGCGTGGTTTCTCGCGATATTCATCCCGTCACCCGTCAGAAAGTCTCATTGGATCATCTACTCCTCCACGGATACCAATGGGTACACATTTTAACGATACCTTTACTAGCCTTGGACAAGCCTTCGACACAGTTGATCCGGAACGCGGATTTTCTCCATACGTGAAACAACGAAGCGTACCGATTGTCTATCCGACCATAGATGAATTGGAGGACGACGATAGTCTACATAATCCGGATACAAACGGGGACGTTGCACCTAGTTTGAGAGAATGTTGTAGCCATTGTAGCCCTCGGTTTCTTCTTACGTTTATGTGCTTTATATTGCTTATGATCGGACCAGCTATCCTATTCATTGTGTGGCCTATCTTATCATATTCTCGCATTGGTAGACAGGGGGACTCCGAATCAGAATTATCATCGTATTCATATCCTATCCTGGGTGCTGTGAGGACTACGTTGATAGATCCCGATACACCAGACTATGCTATGATAAGGGAATCTGTCCTCGGACAAGGCAAGCTTAAATTGGTCTTCAGTGACGAATTCAACCAGGAGGGCAGATCATTTTACGAAAACGACGATCAATTTTGGCAAGCAGCCGATTTTCATTACGCTGCAACGAATGACTTGGAGTGGTACGATCCAGATGCCGTCACCACACAGGGCGGAACTTTGCAAATACGCATGGACGCCCTGCCGAGTCACAACTTGGACTATCGTTCCGGTATGCTTCAGAGTTGGAATAAAATATGCTTCAAGGGAGGTGTTATGGAGGTCTCTGCGTCCCTTGCAGGGCCCGCCGGTGTTCCTGGATTGTGGCCAGGAATATGGACGTTGGGAAATCTAGCTCGCCCGGGATACCGAGCAACGAGTGATGGTGTATGGCCATACTCATATGACAACTGTGATGTCGGAATCACGCCTAATCAATCGAGCTCTGATGGCATTTCCTTTCTGCCTGGACAAAAACTCGCAAAATGCGTTTGCAGTGGTGAAGAACATCCGACCCCAGGAAGGGGGAGAGGGGCACCCGAGATAGATGCTCTGGAGGGTACAGCCGAGTATAATATGCGGGTTGGTGTTGTGACTCAATCCAGTCAAGTGGTAAGATTGACGAAGGAATACTTGTAGATTATAAACTCATCTTCAATCGGTAGGCACCATTTGATATCTGGTATCAAGTTAATCATGAATTCCTTGCCATCCGAGACTACAAAATTACGCAGATGAATGGCTGGATGGGTGGACCTTATCAACAAGCAATAAGTGGTGAGGTTATGCTGTAAGTTTTCATCGGAACTGCATTCTTATGGCTCGCAGGTGTTACAATGCTCAACAACAACTGGTACGACCGCAAGCAGGTGAGATGACGCTCGATCATTTGGGCTTAGCAGTGGTATCTCATTGCTCGCTCCAGTTTCAAAAATATGCATTCGAATACATACCTGGTCAAGAAGATGGAGCCATTGCATGGTTTGTTGGGGATGAAGAGACATTCCGAATGTCAGGTAAATATCCCAGACTAGCTCTTCATGAAAGCTGCTAATTTATCAGGGAAAGCAATTGCATCAAATGGTAATATTGGACAAAGAGACATCTCCCGCGAGCCAATGTCAATAGTATTGAATCTTGGGATTAGCCCATCGTGGACATGGATAGATTGGGCTGAGCTTGGGTAAGATCGGTAAAACCGTTGCTTGTATCAGTGTGTTAACGATAGAAGGCCTCGACTTTCAGAAGGAACAACAATGTATATCGACTACGTGCGCATATACCAGAAGGAAGGGGAAGCATCGATTACCTGCGACCCACGTAGGCCACTGTCATCCCAAGGTGTATGAGACGTGTGCTGATGGCTAAACAGCTGGATATGATACCACTGAGTACATCAATAGGCATCCTAAAGCATACAAGAATTTCAATGTTACGGTATGTCGTTTCAGAAGTTTGGTGGGTTAAGCTCACGAAAGTAGACTTGGGATGATACAGGGTACCCTTGGCCAAAGAATAAGCTTATGCACGATTGCGATTCTTGATACAGGTTGATATAAAGGTTTAGTTGAGTGTTTGGCGTAAAGGATAGGCAACGGTTTACGTTGGGGTTTATTTCGTTTTGCGGGACAGGAAATGATAGGTTCTAGCTATGCAACAAAGGCTCTTTGTGTAGATAATAGTTAGACAGTGACGTTTTGATATGAAAATTCATTTATTCTACCATTATTGATTGATGGACTGGAAAGTGCCAATGAATTTTAGAGGTTGGGATAAAGACGAGGTATCGGTTAAAGTCGCCGATATGGTTGTTGATCGAGTTTCGAAACTGGGGCTTCTTCCACCCTAGCAAACGCATTAGAACCATAATTATGATATGAAGCATTAATTCTCTACTGGGCCGGAGTTCTGCTCGGCCTTCGCATTACCATCCGATCATAAGAGATCACTCGGTCCACTAGCCCTTAGCTTTCAAGCATTCTTTCTCCTCCTAGCAATTGCCAATCTCAATGAAACTTGTCGTGGTTCCGCTTTGTAGGGCCACATGTTTATTCGACTCTCTTGTCATTGGGTTTCTTTGTCAATTCAAAGTTGGTGGATTTTAAGTTGTTTAATGTGTCTTGGCATTCAATGCTTAAAGGGGTGGCAAACACGAGCAGATATATTTAACGCGTCCAAGCGCGTTACTCCCACTTGTCCACAAAATCACCTAAAGGCTACAATTCCACCCACTAAAAAGTCTTCGCCATGGAGCAGCTCAATTCGGAATCAACTTCCTCAACTTCTTCAACTTCTTCTAGCCATGGTGCAAATACTCCTGCCACTTCTTTCGAAGATGTAGATTCTTTGGCAGATGGGGTTGCCCAGATCGGGCCTTCCAGTAAGTGTCTTCTTCTGGAAATTGTAGCACCCCGTTTTGACGCATCAGCTGCTTTGCAAGGCACTGCAGGAGACAAAACTTCAAAACATCTAAAGCTACAGTATTTGATCCAGCAAAGCTCTGTCTATGTTAACCTCCTCTCGGAGAGGGTGCGACAGCAACAAGCTGCACAGCGTAAATCGAGCGAAAAAGCGGCGGCGAAAGCAGGAACTAAACAACCTGGACAATCTGCCTCTACCACCACCGCCACCACCAGAAGAAGTACCCGCGGAGCAGCAGCTGTGTCAACAATCCCACCAACTAAAGGGGTTAAGAAACAAGGACGAACTACAAGAGCCAAAAAGGGTGCGGATATTTCGGATTATTTCAATAAGGAAGATCTAGATGCTGTACCAACGACCACGGTGCAGGCGCTGGCGGAGGCTGCCAACGAGGACTCCAAGCTTGGTGAACACAAGAATTTGCGATCTGCAAGACAGCCAGGGACTATCACTGGCGGGGTGATGAAGGATTATCAGCTCGAGGGACTGGAATGGCTGGTTTCGTTGTACGAGAATGGACTCAATGGTATTCTTGCCGACGAGATGGGATTGGGAAAAACCCTCCAGACCATTAGTTTTCTTGCGTTTCTAAGGGAAAAAGGGGTTTGGGGACCTTTCTTGGTTGTAGGTCCGGTCTCAGTGTTGTCCAGCTGGGTTGATGAGATTGGGCGGTGGGCGCCGGACATGCCCAGGATTCTTTACCACGGTACACCCCCTGAACGTGCGGAAATCCGCAGGACAAAGATGGGCAAGCTCGGTCCCGAATTCCCGATTGTATGCACGAACTATGAAATGGTCATGAATGACAAGAAGTTCCTCTCGAAGTATGGATGGAAGTTTATCATTATCGACGAGGGTCACAGATTGAAGAATATGAACTGCAAACTCGTTCGGGAGTTAAAGTCATACGACTCGGCAAACCGATTACTCCTAACTGGAACGCCACTCCAAAACAACTTGGCTGAACTTTGGTCATTGCTCAACTTCCTTTTGCCAGAAATATTTGATGACTATGCATACTTTGAGGACTATTTCGACTTTTCGAAGCTTCAGGGTAAAGATAAGGAGAGCCACGCGGCATTCTTGGAGGAGGAAAAGAAGAACAATATTGTCGGGAGTTTGCATGCTTTGCTCAAGCCATTTTTATTGCGGAGAGTTAAGAGTGATGTGGAGACGAACTTGCCGCCTAAAAAGGAGTACGTGCTCTATGCACCACTATCTCAAACCCAAAAAGATCTGTATGGTGCACTATTGGACCATAAAGCACCACAGTGGTTGCACGATCAGGTGATGCGCAGACACCCTTCATCGAAGAAGCGAAAGTTGGATATTGTTGATATGTCAACCCCAAAGAAGGCGAAGATCACTCCGGAACCGGAAACCGTCTTAACTAAGCGGAAAAATGCCGTCTCTTCGTACCGAGAGATGAGCGATGATGAGTATTTTGATAAGCTCGAAGGAGAACTGGGTTCAGAGCCGGAGGAGATCGTGGAAGCACTGACTAAGTACGAGAAGGGTGTTATGCAAGCCTGTAAGAAACCTTGCGGCATCTATATTACTTTACTGTATATCCCCTACTGACGGCTAGAGTAGTAAGGCAGATCGGTAACAAAAAGCTCCAAAATCTTTTGATGCAACTGAGACAGGCTTGTAATAGTCCCCATTTGTTCTATTGGCCCTGGGAAGAAGAAAAGGGCGAGCTTCCTGACGAAAGCATTGTTACCGAGAGTGGAAAGATGATGCTCTTGGAGCGTCTTGTGCCGGAGTTGATAAAGCGCGGCCATAAGATTCTCATATTCAGTCAGTTCAAGAAAATGTTGGATATCATTGAGGATTGGGCTGAGCATCTTCACAAATGGGAGGTCTGTCGTCTTGATGGTGGAATTTCCCAGGATATCAGACGGGAGCAGATTCGGAAGTTCAACAATGAAGATAAGGCCAGGATCTTTTTGTTGACTACTCGAGCCGGTGGCTTGGGTATTAATGTACGTTCCCGTAATGATTTCTATTCTGGGCTAGCACTAAATATATTGTTCCAGCTCACTTCATCCGACACGGTAATTATTTTTGATAGTGATTGGAATCCCCAGATGGATCTGCAAGCTCAAGACCGGGCCCACAGAATTGGGCAGACCAAACCAGTTGTGATCTACCGTTTTGCCACTGCAAACACCGTCGAACAGACCTTACTTGATAAAGCGGATGGGAAGCGGCGGTTGGAAAAGCTCATTATCCAGAAAGGGAAATTCAAGAGTTTGAAGGACGGCCCGGAAGACAGTAAAGATGAGGAGCTGAGTAGTCTTCTTCTCAAAGAGGATTTCGAGAAGGTGAATGTGGTTGAGAAGGGACAGCAGTTACTCACCGACGAGGAACTCGAGGCATTGTTAGACCGGAGTCCTGAAGCATTCGCAAAAAAGAGTGTTGGTGGCAGTGGCGACGGAAAGGCGGCTGTGAGAGTCGTATAAAGTTTTTTATTGGTGCTATGGAGTTTGACGGGTGGTATTCGTCAGTATATGCCGTTTGGTTGGTTCATAAGGCGCGTATTTGTTTGCGGTTGTATTATTATTGCTTTTGAATCAGTCATGTTTTTACTTTATTCTTGTAATACCATCTGTACAACAGGTGTAGATGGGATCCAGCGGTAGAATTAGATGTTATGCGAGTCCTTCGAATAGACAAAAAAAAAAAGAGTTTTAAGTTCTGTGTTCAATCCAATTCACTGGATAATTATCTTAGTTGATTCGTACAACCGAAAACAGTCAATAGTTTCCCATTTTCCTATTCGTTGAGGCTTTAGCCACAAAAGAACGTCCCCACAGTATTCTTGAATAACTTGTCTCCCTTCTAAATGTTCTTGTCATGACCCAGTCCAAAATCCAACCCTTAAATCAACAATCTCTCAATCTTATCCTTGATGGACCTAATCTGGCCTTGCAGCTCGGAGGCCTCGTTAGAGGTGACACTGGCGGAGATAACGCTACGGCTGACACCACAAGCGCGGCCAAGCGCGATCTTGGAAGGAACAAAAACGTAGGGGACGTTCTTATCTTCACAAAGAAGAGGCAGGTGGAGGAGAATCTCGATGGGCTCAGTGTCGGCGGCGAGCACAATGAATTCGCTGATACCACGATTGAGGGTCTTGGTGGCTTCATTGGCTCCCTTCTTCAGCTGGCGGTAGTGGGACGCCTGTTGAACGATGTCGAGAATCTGCTGCGACAAGGTGTCATCGGCGAGGGGGAAGGCTGTTGTGGAAAGTCATGTTAGTGACGCTGGCTATCGTCGCATAGCGCACACGAGGGAAAATTTCTTTCGCACCTTTGGGGTTGGGAGCGGACATTGTGGATTTGACGTTAGTGAGGATATTGTGGTAGCTTATTTAAGGGTTCCTTGCAGAGAGCTCGCCCTTTGGATGTGTGTGCGCGGTGGTGAAGCAAGTGAGAAAGTTAATGTTAGTGGTATTGGATGCAGAAAAATGGAGGATACACAGAAAATATGTGCCAAGACATTTGGCAGTTAGTGAGTAAGATGTCTTGGCTAGAGCAGTTGAGTAATGGAAACGCCCCCGACAGTAGCCCTGCCTCAAACGTTTGGAGCGCCATCCTTTCGCCGAACCCACTCCTTTGCGACAACTTGACAATTCTTATCTGTACCCATTTAGTCTCGTCGCCCGACGTAAAGACCACCACGACGCACAAATTAGTACAAAACGTATCCTCTCCTGAAATCCAGCACGGCGTAAAGCACCCCATGGACCACGGTCACCACAATGACGCGCTTGGTTTCGCCAACTCGCCTATGTCGGGCAGTAATGGTACACCTCTCACAGGCGCACTGTCTCAGCAACAGTATCAAGGTGGGATGGGGAGCTCATCCGCAGGTACTCCCAGAATGGACGAGTCAGCAGATGTCGCAATGAGCGGTGACGACGGTAGCCTCAATGATAACAGTAGCTTGCAGGTACGTAGCAGAGTTTCCTGTCATCGTATTCGCTGGTTCTCCCGCATTGACTTCTGCCTGGTGTGCAGACAAAGCCCCTTGATACTGAGGATCAGATCATGCAAGGTGCCGACGGTTCCAAGCCGCATCCCAGTGATCATAAAAATACGGATGAGACTGCAAACGGAGATGGTGTCAAGGGTGGAGAAGGTTCATCATTAAACGACAGTCAAGCGACAGGTGCTGCCCCAGCGAGTCCAGGATCGGAAAAGAAAAAGATGGAGGATCAGGCCAGGAGTTATCTCATCGAACAGACGCACACTGTTGTTGTGCCGAGTTACTCCACCTGGTTTGATATGAAAAAAATCAAGGACATCGAGAAGAAGAGCTTACCCGAATTTTTCAACAACCGCAATCGCAGCAAGACGCCACTTGTCTATAAGGACTACCGAGATTTCATGATCAACACCTACAGGTTGAATCCATCGGAGTATCTTACAGTCACAGCCTGCAGACGGAATTTGGCTGGCGATGTCTGCTCAATTATGCGTGTGCACGCGTTTTTGGAGCAGTGGGGTTTAATCAACTACCAGGTATGCTGTTTTCATTGCTTAGGTGCCTGGTAATTGGCTAACAAAAGTGTAGATTGATCCTGAGACACGACCCTCTAACATTGGTCCGCCATACACTGGTCACTTCAGGATTACGGCTGACACTCCCCGCGGTTTGCAACCTTTCCAGCCTCCACTCGGCGCTCTTCCAACGGCCGGCAAACCTCATCCTGTTACTGAGCGTGCTAGCAGTGGCACACTGGCCAAGCTTGATTCTAACCTGGAGCTCCGAAAGAATATATATGACTCATTCGGAAATAAGATCGCCTCAATGAATGGCGACGCTAAGGACGAAGAGGGCATGGAGAAGAGGACATACAACTGCTTTTCATGTAGTGTGGACTGCACGCGTGTGCGTTACCACAATGGACGTAGTGCTCGCAACACGAAGCAGATCGAATTGTGCCCCAACTGTTATCTCGAAGGGCGATTCCCTAATACATACGTTAACGCCGAGTTCACAAGAATGGAGGACCCTGCCTACTCTACTGTTGATCGCGAGGCTGTATGGACAGATCAGGAAACTCTATTGTTACTTGAAGGTCTAGAATTGCACGGCGAGGACTGGAACGCAATTGCAGATCATGTAGGCACCAAAACTCGGGAACAGTGCGTTATCCGATTCTTGCAGTTGCCAATCGAGGAGAACTACCTGGAGGAGAAGCCTGAGCAGCTAGGAGCCCTACAGTACAACCGTACTCCTTTCACCCAAGCCGATAACCCTGTTATGAGCGTCGTTGCATTCCTAGCCAGTATTGTCGACCCCAAAGTTGCTGCAGCTGCAGCAAAGAGCTCTATTGAAGAGATGACCAAAAATCTTAGTCTTCAGGTATCTTCCCAAGCAATAAAGAAGAAGTCACAGGGGCAAGACAAATCTACTTCGCCAAAATCCGCCTCGCCCGCGGCGGAAGGCGTGGAAAAGGATACCTCTGCCACCCCCGGCGTCAAATCAGAAGGCACCACAGACCCCGAGAATTCGATGGACGTCGATGCACCTGAACCCTCTACCAGTAAGGAACCAGCAACGAGCACTTCCAAAGCAACCTCTCCCGAAGCTGCCGATGACCAGGAATCAGTCATCTCCAAGGCTGCCTCGATTGCTTTGGGTGCCTCTGCTGCTCGCGCCGCCGCCCTGGCGTCTCACGAAGAACGCGAAATGACCAAGCTTGTCAACGCCGTCGTCAACTGCAACCTTCAAAAACTAAAGTTAAAGTTAGACCAGTTCAACGAGTTGGAGCAAGTCCTCCAGGCAGAACGGCGAGAGATTGAGAAAGCTCGGCAACAGTTGTTTTTAGAGAGGTTGGCGATGAAGACACAGTGCTTGCAGGTACAGGAACAGCTGAAGCGAGCTTTGGCAACGGGTGGTCAAGAGGGATATATGATGGCTATGGAAGCCTCGCGGATGGGAAGCCAGGGTCAGAAGTTGGCATTTGAGGGCCAGGGCGGTGCGGGAGCAAGTGCGGGAGGCATCCCACAGGTTGGCGCTCGCCCACCTAGTCTGGAGAATCCCGGGTCTTATGTTCCGTTTGAAGCCTAGTAATCACTTGTTGCTGTTCTGTAGGTCAGGTCTGGATGTTTAGTGGTTTTCGTGTTGTGGGGGCTGGCATTACTCGAGGGTTAAAAGAATTTGGGGGGGTTTATATGGCGTGTAACGATTTCCGTTTTCCTATGATTATCCGTTCATATACCTACGGCCTTGTGGGGACTGTGGTTTTTTTCTTTTATAACATGTTGCTTGGTTTTTGAGTGTATTCTAAATGGATTCTATTAAGTATTTCGATTTAGTATTACGGAGACGGGCGGTCCTTAGCATTATCCTGGGTCGAGTTGAGTGATGGGTGTGGTGTTTTAGTTGCCGGAAGCCCCTGTTGTGTCAACGCCACAAGAGCAACCACACTACACTCACCACTCACTACTCTACTCCCACGTTCGACAGATTACTATAAACACGGCTTCTGAGCAATTGTCACCTATATAACGGAGGGGAGGTCGTGGCAATGTTTGCACGCAAGGCCGCCTCTGGAAGTTCGAGTGACGAAGAGGAAGAGGAAGAGGGGGCCACGACGGGATACGAAAGCGAATGGAAAGGCTTCTCAACAGCAACCGGCGCAGACGATAGCGACTTTGACTCCGACTCCGATTCTTCGTCCACTTCATCCTCGCCTAGGAAACCGAAAAGACCCGTACCAGTCGTATCCTCCGACTCCGACGAGGAGAGCGAATCAGAGCCGGAAGTGGAATCACCAGCAAAACGCGCGCCTACTCACTACTACGAGAGCCCGCAGAAACGCAGACGTCTCTCTTTGGAAAGAGAGGAAAGGGTAGAATCACTACAACCAGGTTTGGGCGCTTCAAATACTGCCCCGCTTTTTTCTCAACCAGAGCGGTCGTCTAGACTGCCGGGTCAAGGTAGCTATGGTTCTGATTCTGGAGCCAGTGAGACAGACGTAGTAAAGTATTCGCCTGGGTGGCCGCGCACGGTTTCTTCTGCTGCTGCAAGTGAGAGTGGGCGGAGCCAGAGGAGTGGCCCTGGGAATGCCACTGCCGACGAGTGGGATTGGGGTAGTGTCGAGGCGGCTTCAGAGGATGACGAGAACAGGGGTGCCGTTGATGCGGAGGAAATGGGTGAAGATTGGGGAAGTGTTGAGGCTGCGAGCGATGATGAAGAGGAGGTAGGTGATAATGCTGGGCCGGGGATAGATGACGTCGTCGACTGGGGAAGCGTTGAGGCTGCCTCTGATGACGAGGACAATGCACCGGGAGAGAGAATTGACGATGAGAACGGGGCTAGGGTTACTCTAGACTCAAGCGGAGAAATACCTGGAGACGGTGGCTATGAGGCGGAGGCAGAGGATGAAGGCGAAGATATAGTACCGCCAAATATCTCGCCCGTTGAACCCGAGTCTGAGTTTGAATCTGAGTCTGAGTTCGAAGATGAACCAGAGGATGAGAATGCAGTGCCACCCCATCCGCCGAGTGATGGATCAAGGACAACCCAATTGGTCTCCAAACTCCCTACCCCCGAAACCTCGGAACACGACTCTGTCACTGACTATGCCGCAAAGTCCCGGTTCATACATTCGGCCTCCCGTCAATTCAAGGAGAGCACTCTACCGAAGGAAAGGCCACCCAAAGTGAGAGGTCGTCGCCGAGGTGAACAGATCAATAAGTTTACAAGTGGATATGTTGATCTCTTAAACGACGATATACACCAAGCAACAGGGAGGAAGGTCTATAGTGATTCTAGCAAGCTCCCAGTGAAAAGTGGGTCCTTTGTGATGGGCTCATATTGGACTGTGAAGGACAAGGAAGTGTTCTTTAATCATCTCGCAGTTCTCGGGAAAGATCGTGTTGACGCTATCGCGAAAGCAGTAGGAACAAAGTCGGTACTAGAGTGTCAATCGTATATTGACGCACTCCATGAGGGACGGCTAGGGTCGCAGAATTCGGTGGGCTCGCGATCTCGTGATACTATTGGTCTAGGAGAGATACCTGCTGCTGTAGAGCTGTCGGGGGAATGTATAAAAGCACTCAATCAACAAGCAGCTTTTGTCGCGGATCGGCAGAGGAGAGATGAAGAGAAGACGGAAAAGCGACGCTGGGGCGTTGATTTTTGGCTCCTTGACTCTGAATGGGCCTCTCGAATTGATGGGTTTTATAATTCCGGCAATATAGACAGTATTCTTGACGTTGCCCCAGAGGCCGAGTTGCTGAATGTGCCTAAAGTGCTCGAGCTCTCCGAACGGTATGTTTCCGCCGTCAATATAGCGCAATTCCCCCAGTTCATGTGCTCTTTCCCTGTTGACACAAAGGAAGAATATTCATGAATCGTCCTGGCAAGCAAAACTACCGTCGAATTACTGAAAGGGATGAAAAGCCATCAATACGCTACACTGCTCTCGTGGACCTCCATGACTTGGTGATGGCAATTACCCGTCGTCTGGTGCAGACTGCGATATGGATGTCAGAATCAAGACAACGTGTTTTGGAACTCCCGATGTTCTCATCGAAACCAATTGTGCGTCTCGATGATGCTCAGGCGGCTGTAGACGCCCTCAATATGCCAACAAACTCGTTTGATTATTGGGTCAAAGCCCCTCGAAGGGCCGGGGTTAAGGTGCTTGAGTATACAACAGACCCTGAACCGATGAGCCTGGATAAGGTTGAAGAGAAATTATCCCATGTCCCTGTGAGGTATATGAGGCGTTTCAAATGGGACCGAAGCCAATTTTCAGGGATATCTGCAGAATGTAATACCTCCAGTCAAAATAAAGGCGAGGAAACGGAGGATGAGAAAGGAGGAGAGGAGACAGAAGAGGAGGAGACAGAGGAATGGAAGACAGGAGTGAGGGAGAAGGCAGAAGGGGAGAAGGCAGAAGAGGGAGAGACAGATGAGGACAGCCAGGAAGTAAGTGACACCGAAATTTCCCTTATCAATGACGACTCCCAAGACGACCTCTCCGGCCCTGTCTCCACTCACAGCAAAATCAGCGTTGCCGAGCGCCGCCACGACGAGCGGCAACGGACGATGGAAGCCGAGGAGGACAAGTACTTGGAGCGCCTCGACCGCAAACACGCCATCAAGGCCGAAAAAGAGCTTTGGCGAATAATGGGTTTCGGAGAACTTGAGCACGCAGAGGAGGAGGACGGTGCCCTTTCTGAAGATAGTGAAGACCTGAAAGCTCCTCGCCGAGAAGGACGTCGAGAACGGCGAATTCCTAATTGGCGGTCAGATGTGAGATATCGCGCGCCGTGGGAACAGGAACTTGAGAAAAGACAGCAGGAGGATGGTGACGCTGATAACAATGTTGGTGACGCTTTGAGTCACAACATGCAAGCAGCAATGGAATCAATCACGAAACGAAGAAAGATCGCTAATGCCCCTGGGAAGGCTGTCAAACTGAACACAGAGGCCAAGCGGAAGTCCGTCGCTGGCAAAGTCAAGCAGGAACAGAAACGGAAGCAGACGCAGGAGCAGCCTCTTCCGAGGTCTCCGCGTAAACAGAGAAATAGAAGGCAGAGTACTGCTGTCCCGGGATTCGTCTCCACTGTTGATGCGGTGAGTGATGTGGAAGCGGTGGTTGCGGAGGGTGTGGATGACGAAGACGACGAGGACGAGGATTTGTATCAAGAGGAGGAGTGAATGTCGTCGACACAATGCATACAGCTCTTTTTTGGGATTCTTTTTCCTTTTCTTTGTGGGTTGCATTCTTAGAGGGCGGTTGTATTCTACATTCCTCATGCTATGGGCGTTTTAAACACATAATTCTCCTATGTCTTCAGGAATCGTCGTTGGCTTTTGGCGTATTTGTGCTTGGTGGTGACTGGCTTTGATAGAAAAAGTTGGTGGCTCATCCTGTTGCTTTTTGTACGAGTACGGTATCTGAGGAATGAATCCTAATTTCTTTTACCATTCTCTATGGTGTTTGGAGGCTTGTATTATATCCCTTGAGATACTCGTTTATAAGGCAAACGCGCTAGCAGTTGAATCAAGGTTTTGGGGAAGTTTTACTGCGTCTGAGTATCAAAACCCCTAGGTTGGGTTTCCTCAACCTCGCAGGGCTGAAACGAACTTGTGCGGTTTGAAGAAAATTTGGGCTACAAACCTTTTCTAACATGAACATTTGACAGATTTGACACTGGTCGATCCTTAACATCCCCAAAAGCAGTGATTTCGTCTGAAGATGCCTTTCAGTCATCAGCAGCAACCGATGTCTAGCTAATTTTAAATTATACTTAGTGTCTGGTCATACAGACTGTATTCCAACGACTAGCTTATTTGCCATATAAACGAGTAGATGGAGGGTTAAATGCTCAAAGATGATGCCAAATGCAGGCCAGATTGTGATGTCCTACACCAAAAAGCGTAACAAATCCAACGATAGGACGCAAAAACTATCAATATCCCACATCATCAAAGCATGTTCAATCGCAAGGATATGTTGATCCCAATCAATATCTCGCCAATCAGACGCCTAGATGTGCATCCAAAGAATTCCCGCTTAAAGAATGGTATCCGAAACAACCCAACAATGCCGGTATACACACTGAGCTAGCTCACAGCTCCAATCTACTATCATCAGCCCATCATCTCTCTTCAAACGGCATTTCGGAGGGTACAAACACGATCGCCTCAAATTCTTTGTACTTCGCCAAGTAATTCATTTTCCTTCTGTAAACTTTGAGCAAAACCTCGGGGCGTACCCTACTCCTAAGTCTTCTAGCGCCAGCCAAATCCCGGATCATCTCACTGGGGGAGAAAAATGGATCAAACACTAGTAAACTTCTAGATCCATCTCTCCATTTCTCGAGTCCGACGATTGTCATGGAATGACCACTGTGCTGGAGATAAATGGGCGGTTTATTTGTGCCCATGACTTTTTGTGCGTTTCTGCTTGCGTCGCCAGGGAGGAGACCAGATTCGAAGTATTCTTCGATATATGAAAGGAGAGATTCTTGGGTTTGGAGGGTACCTTCTGACGATTTGACGAAGGCTCTAGCGCGGGAACGGAGACCGACAGAGGTGAGGAGAGTTTGCGCCTATTTCTGGTTAGTGAAATGTCCCTGGTCAAGGAAAGGAGTGGGCAGAAACCTCAGAGGTGCCGATATACTTCCTCGTTCCCTTGATGCCTCCTGTCTCTAATCGTGCGCTAGAGTTGATCCCCTTCGCCCACCCATCCTCAATAATATCCTGCAACTTCAAAATAGTCGGAATACGTCCCTCAAACGGGTGCGAGCCTCGTGGAAGGGCGGCCTGGATATAGGATATAATCATCTGTATGTTTCTATACCCACAGAACCCTCCTTCTCTGGGAATCTGCTTCCCGACATGTTTTACTTTTGCGTGGCATAGATACGCCTTTACAATTTCTGGATCGCGCTCGCAGAGAAGCGCAAGAGTTGGGATGAGATCTGGTGTTTCGTTTGCAATTTGGACTTCGTTCACGAGGCGTCCTGTGAGAGGATCGATCTTTTGAACGGTAATTGTTTTCCCGCCTTTTTCAAGCTGCGCGCAGAGCCAATCCGGCATTTGTGCCTCATGCGCGTACGGACCAAGGTCTGATTTCTGCGGGATTAGGTAAGCCAACGCCGCCTTGTAGGATGTAGATGGATTCAACATACACCCAGTTTCTTGATTGTGCCAACAGGTTTTCTGCTGCTACTGTTACGCTTTAATTTTGCCGGCGGTGCTGTTAGTTCTAAGGGTGCGGCGACCGCAGATTTCCTAGACTCGCTTCTCCGGGCTTTGCTATCAGACCTCCTAAGGACGTTGGGTTCTGATCTTTTGCTGTCGCTTCTCCGCAAACTATTACTCCTCTCTCTCCTCTTACTCTCTGACTTCCTCCGCTCCTCGTGCCGCTGCTCTGGCGACGGCCCAAGGGCGTTATGTGGCGCTATCGCTAGCGCCGCTCTTTCAAACCAATTCAAGCCACTGCGAACAGGACTTCTGGATCGCGAGGACGGCCCAACAAATGGCACTATGGCAGCATCCTTCCCCCCGCGAGTTGACCCGCGTTCTCTTGTTTTGTGGTGATGATAGCGGTCGTGATGGTGACGATGTTTCCCGTCCTCACCATCCTTCCTTTCTCGTCTAAGGCGTTCCCCTTTCTCTCCCCGGCGCTCGCCCCTACTCTCGCCATGTTCCCTCCGCCTATGCTCCCGTCTGACTGGCTGTTGCTGTTGGATTAGTGACTGCTCCATACCCATATTCTCCGCGGAATGAAAGTCCATATGCGTCTGGAGTTCTAGCAGTAGAATGTGTTCCTCGCAGCCAGGTTCGGGACAGAGAACATAGACGTATTCTTCTTCTGCGTCGTTTACCGCGACATTGTCGGGGATGAATGAGCCGTCTTCAGGATGTGCGGTGTCGACGTGGATGATGAGTGCGTAGTCGTCTGCGGCGCAGAATTGACAAAACGGACACGGATCTGATCGAGGGGGAGAGTAGAAGGAGGAGAAGGTATGGGAGGAGGAGGAAGAGGCGGGAGTGAAAAGAACTCCTACCATGGTTGATGCAGTATGCAGGGCTTTGTTGGTTGAGGTTGTAGTGCGTTGTTAGTGTTGACTAGCAGTTACTCGGAGTGGGCTGGCGTTGAGTGGAGAAACGTCGCCGCGCATATTGGACAGGGGTGGTAGGTGTACTTATATCGTTTAGCCGCAGTTGGAGAGCGTCTGAGACTCTGCGAGCGTCTATACCTAGAACTATCGTGGCTTTTCTATACGTTGAGCACTTCCAGAAACCACCCGTTCTAACCAATACACAACTTAGTTTCTAAGTAATAGTACACGCAGCCAGTGAAAACCGAGTCTTTGTGAAAAAACCATACCCAAAACCATGAAACTGAAGAAGCAGGTAAGCAAGTAAGCAGGTAAGCAGGTAAGCAAGTATGCCAGACAAAAGCGCAAAGTAAACACAAAGACAAGCAAAAGAGACAATGAAAAAATCTCATCCAAAAAATTCAATCTGCCACCATCAATCAACCATATCTTCGTTTCCTAGCATTAGTTTATGCGAACTTGGACTCCTCCCAGTTTCAACGTTGACATAAACGGCGGCTCCTCCTCCCTCCCTCATAAATACTTTTTTGGCGAACTGTTCCTTCGCCTTTTGTAAATCACATACGCCACAGCCAAAGCCACCTGAACCAGCACTACAATTGTGACCATCATCCCTATACGAGGTCCACCATGGGCCAAGACTACGAGCTGGAATTAGCTTCCAATCACAAAGAGACACGCTGGACAAAATATTAACATAAAACAACAAACCTTGGTGCATAGTGTCTGGAACTGTATAAAGAAGGTTTGAATGGTGCTCATTCAGGGTCTTTCGGAGCTCTTCAAAATGTGAAGTATAGTCTTTCGATGTCATAGCGCCCGCAATTTCGGTACTCAGATGTTCGATCGCGTTTCTGCAGAAGCTATTCAGCACTTAAATACCCGTAGCACAATGCGAAAAACGTACAGTCGACGGTCCATGTTGTCGATTTGTTCACGAGGAATGCGGGTGTTTCTCCATTCTGCGCGGAACTCATCGTCTTTGTGATGGAGACTGTCGACTCTGTCGTAAACCATCCCGAGTTGGTCCTGGATAGCGGCAAGGTGATGGGTCTGTACAGAGAATCAGCGCGCTGTAGTATTGCCAAGAACCAGCGTTCCAAGACATACTAGAGCTTGCAATCGATTGTGCAGATCTGTAAACTGTTCTTCCTGGTTTCCGTAATATGAAGCGTCATGCTCCTCTTCTCCAGCTTCATTGTGCCATTCTTCAAAATCTTCTTCGTGGGGCAGCTTTCCCGATGTCCGTTCATAAAGTTGATCTTGTTGCTGATGCTTTGGCTTTTGGTTTAGGTTTTGCTGGTGCTGGTGCTGATGCTGCTGTTTTCCCCCTTGTTGTTGGGCCTTGGGCTCCTCATGTGCCTTGGATCCATCATTCGGGGCTGCGCCAACCGTAAATTTGAACAATTCGAAGCTGTCGGGGTTCTCTGAAGTTGCTGCCGTGATACCGAAGAAGTAGCCTTTAGGAACTCGCCCCTTATCCGTCTGGAAGCACAGCTTCCCGTCCACTTCGGCTTTAAATACCTTGGAATCCTGGGTGAGAGTGACCTTGGAAAGAGCTCCCTTATTCCGGTAGTCAAAATCGCAATGCGCAAATGCCAACGACACAGGGTTGTGATGTTGCGAGTAATCCTTCGTGGCGTCATTCAGGTAAGCTCTAATACCGCTCGTTCCACTGTGAGAATCAATAACTAAGGCCAATCCGTCCCATGGTTTGCTTGTGTATATAGTATCCTGTCCCGTACCAGAGCCGCCATTCTTACCCCGTGATGTGTACCACAGATGAAGACTTCCACCAGCGCGCTCACCTCCGGACGCCCTAAACTCGATGGTCACCGACCATTCGTCATGGGGATTCGCTTGTGTGGCCCATATTCCAACTCGCTGATTTCCGGGTGTTGGAGGGGTAAGGATGATTCTGTCGCTAAGCAATTGTGGGGTGCCGGAGATTTGGAATCCTGGGATAGTCTTGTGGTCATCCGATATCCTGACAACAAACGACAATGCGAAATCAGTACCTGACAAATTGTGACACGGCATAGCAAAGGAAGGGATCAAGCATACGGATACCGAGTTCCTATCGAGAACTCTTTGACGGCATTGTATTGCACAGCAGCTTCGGCGAACGAAAGTGAAGCTGCGACACTAAGCAAGCTCCAGAGAAACTTCATTGTGGAAGGTATATATAACCGCCTCAATAGAGAGCTAGCACCGATATAACTGGCACAGCTGTTGCGGAAGAGATATGGATCAAAGTCGCAAACAACGAACTCGTGGGTGGGTAGGTAAGTACTTAAGCACTAAGAAGTAAGTCAATCGACGTTGGTTTTGGCTTTGCGCAGCAGCAAGGTGTCCTCAAATGGAGCCTCAGCCTTACTGCCGATGCTCAAGTGGCTTTACCCTGTCTGCATATGTATGCCGACGTTGATGTCGTGGAGGCAGGCCCCTGGTGGAGACAACTCTTAATAACACCGACGACCCACTTTATCGGCGATCGCTCCGATCCTCCGTTTATTCATGGCGTTTCATCCCTATCGTGAAGTATCATACCTACCGTCACATTATGCGCATGAAGCCGCGAAAACTGCACTCAAAGAAGCGCGCTCCAACAGCAGCTATTATTTCATCACAGACGCTACAGCACCCATGGCGCACATTTATTCCTTGTCAATATCTACATCACCGCTCAATCACCGAGCTTCACTCGCCACCGCCGCTGCCTCCATTGCGGCCTTTTCAGTCTTTTCAGTCTTTACTCTCTCTTCCTCAAGTCCCTCATACCCCTCAGTCACCATATCACTAATACCCAAATCTTCCTCCTGCTCCTTCGTTCTTTCCACATCCTCAATCGTCAATTGAGGATCGGGATCCGGTGCGCAAAGGTTCTGCACATAACTTGCAGCCAGCGGATCATCCAGGATACAGGTAAACTTCATCTTTCCGTCCTTCGCATCCCTAAGTCCCTGAAAGAATTTTTCCCATCTATCTCTTGTCGCGGCTTCAATCGAATCGGAAACTTCGCCCTTTTCTGAAAAAATGCGCTGATGCAACTCATCATGTACCTGGGCCAAAAGACCTTCAATAGTCGTGAAACGGCCACCAAGAGTACCAGGCGTAAGGTCGAGGTTAAGTTCGGGACATGTAAGACCGCAGGTCTCGGATTTGAGGATATCGCGCTTCAGGTCCTCTTCATCCTCGACTTGTAGGGTGATGATTCGACCCTTAGCAGGAACGGCGCCACCAGTCTTTACTTCGTTGCTCTTGTAGCCACAGGAGTCGCAGACAGTGCTCATGATTACGACCTCTTTGAAATGAGGTATTTCGACAAGCTTCATGTGCGTGTTGCAGGGGCGTACACAGCTGGGGCAGGTGGCGGGGAAGGTATGGACCTCGTCGGGACGGATGGGGTCGTCATCGACGGGCTGGGCCTCTCCGCTGGTGTCAGTGAGTCCAAGATGTTCGTTTTGCTCTTTTGTGCGCTCATAGTCTTTGCGTACCCATTTCCCGCGTGGGTCTCCAGGGCGGGGCTCAATCCACGAGTTTCCAGCTACGTCATCAACGACGAGAGTAAATGGGAAAGCGCGACCCTCGAGCATATCCCTCCCCTTCGACAAAAACTCCTCGATCTGTGCCCATGCCTCAGGCTGCTGTTCTTTTCGTTGATCCTGGCCGGCAGAGAGGTCCTCCAATACAGTTGTAAGAAGTCCTTCAATGGTGGTGAGTTGGCCGCGCTGGGGAGGGATCTCGAGGTCGAGCTCAGGGAACCTGGTGACACAGGTTTCCGACTTAACAACTTGGCGATCCATGTCTTCTTTTGAATTTACGCGGAGGGTATAGCTGCAACCACGCTCCTGGATTTCAGACGCGGACTGGATCTCGCAATTTTTAAAGTAGCAGTGAGGGCATTCGAAGGACATGAGAACCACTTCGCGGAAGAAGGGGATTCGGGTGAGGAGGAGGCGAGTGTTTCCTTGTTCATGACAATTCATACACAGCGACTCTACCGTAGATTAGTATCGTGCTGAAGAGCGCGAGGAGACGAAAGTATTCACCAATGTTGTCCATGACCTGGGGTTCATCGTTGCCACTCTCGTCGCCCACCGCCTCGACGGCTTCACCAATAGGCCGGAACATGTTGTCTTTCTTTTCCTCCTCAGCGTGAGGCATGTTGTGGTGCTTTGCTTGCCGTATTCTCGTGTAGACGTGTGTTTATAGTAAAGTCCGAGAAGGTGATGACGTTAATGTCGTTCAGAAGATTTATCGAAACCTTTTTTTCAGGGTTGACGTATCATGGAGGGGTAGTGGTGGGGCAAATGCTAGTAACGAACAGAAGGTCGTCGAAGATTCACTTCCAATCCTTAATCCTTCAGGCAACACACCAAACACTGCTATTTCAAATCCCTCAACTGATCAGCCCAACCTCGTCGCAACAATCCCATAAACAAAAGTCCGCGCCCTCAACTAACTAACTATGCCTCAAACCCTAATCTTCGTCACCGGCAACGCCAACAAGCTCGCAGAAGTGAAAGCAATCCTCGCCGACTCGGTTCCCTGTCTCGAAAACAAAGCCCTCGATCTCCCAGAGCTTCAGGGTACCATTGAAGAAATTACACTCGATAAGGCGCGGAGAGCTGCCGAGGAGGTACGATTTCCTCTCAGCTGTTGCTCGGAAGGAGAGTTGAATGAACCGGTGGATACAGATTGGTGGCCCCGTTATCGTCGAGGATACATGTCTATGCTTTAACGCTCTGAATGGACTTCCAGGTCCTTATGTCAAATGGTTTTTGAAGGAGCTTGGACGCGATGGGTTGAACAAGATGCTGGCAGCGTACGAGGATAAGAGCGCGCAGGCAGTGTGCACATTTGCATATTGTGCGGGTCCAGGTAAGGAGGCTCTCTTGTTTGAGGGAAGAACGGACGGCAAGATTGTTCCTTCCAGGGGACCAACACACTTCGGGTGGGATGCGGTGTTTGAGTATGAAGGACAGACGTATGTGAGTCTTTGGCATGGAGTGATTGGGACGCTAATAGTGCCGCAGGTACGCAGAGATGGATAAATCCGAGAAGAACAAAATTTCACACCGCAGCAAGGCTTTGGCGAAACTGAAGGGATGGTTGGCCGAGAATCACAAATAGAGCGGGGAACAATTAGACGAGCAGGAGAGGCGCGGGGGAAACGGATGATAGACGCGACGGCACGAATTGCGTTGCTTTAGACGGGGCGCACAGGTTGGAATTGAGGGATTATTATTGTATTGCGACATCATACACCGTCAGGATGATCTGATAGCCAGCGTTTTACCCACTCTGCTATCCGTTCCACGTTGCTGTCAATCTCCTCAGAGTTGTTGCTGCGAAGCTCAATCACAATGTTCTCGTTATATGACTCCCGCGCTTCTTCGAGAATCACCTGCATGATCTCTGAGTCGAGATTCTCCTGCAACTTTTTTTCTGTACTTTCAGTTAGACTGTATTCGATGGAGGGACGCTCGCTCGGTGGTAAGTACGAACCTGGATAGTTTCTGCGTTCTCGGCGTTAGCAAAGTGAGTCCTCAATGGGTATCACTTAACGCCTCAATACCTTGCTTTTAGCCGGTCATAGAGCAGCTGTGAATCGACGCGCAGCACCACGACAAGGTCAATTAACCTCTCAGGAAAGACTTCACACACATGCCAGTCGATGATGTTCCCGCCCTCCTCAAGCTGGGGTTCAATCTCATCCAGAAGCTTATCCTCATCAACAATCCAGGTCTTTAGCTCATCGTCATAGCCTTCATGGCAGCTCTTGTCCTTGACAATCTGGTTGACTGACAAATGTCGTAGACCAGTTGACTCTGCAAGTAATTCGCAGTGGCTGGATTTCCCTGTTCGGTGAAGGTGGTTAACAACCGGCGCTGTGTACTTGGAACGAATTGTCATACCAACGCCAGGAGTGCCGGTTATGACGATATTGGGGCTTGTGCGAGGCATATTTCTAGAAGTTGACGATGGAGTGGCTTGCGGGGAAAGATGCAGAAAAAGTGGCTCTAAGTTTGTGCAACCATGTCGGAAGATGCCGAACAATTCAGACAAGCACCTCAATAATGCCACCCATGTAGGAGCCCAGAACCCTAACGTTACCGGCATAACCGAAGCACGGCCCGTGACGACGACATGCCAGTGGAGACTTCGAAGGATCCAAGAGCTAGGAGTGAGGAAAAGGGCCAGCAAATCATCATCGGGCTTGTCTAATTGCTAGGAGAATACACACAATACTCAAGTACAATATACTCGGCATTCACTAATCGATAGGATTGCACTTGGTGGTGATACCTGTGCAAGACTACTCCAATTACCGTTGTCGTTGCGTTGCCTCGGTACTCTCCATTTGTTTTCCTTGTGATGTGTGATTTCAGTAATTTTTCACACCACTCACTTTACACGTCGATGACACTAGGTGCAGCTACTCTAACACTATCTTAGAATAACTTGCTCCCTTCAACTTATATCAGCAGCAACGACCCCCAGCGCGTTGAACTTAGGAAGCTACAGCTCTCCCAGTCGAAATGCCTGGCTCAAGTCGTGTTCCCGTCTCGCTGCGGAACCTCTCATCCTACAAGAATGCAGCAGTCCAAAGGAACCCAATATTGGCCTTCAACTTTGATTTGTAGGTTTTCCCAGATATGACGTGAGTATGTGATAGTTCCTCTAACGTCACTGTAGGCTTCGAAATATAGTCTTCGCCTTTTTCATCCTCCGACACTTCCGCAAAGCTCTGCGCCAGCTCCGAGGCCGCGGCATCCTTGGCACAATCGGAAGCTTCTACAGATACATACAACACCTTGCGTACGGAATCTTTTTGAACCTCCCGGGTATCAAGTCAAAAGTTCAGCTCCAGGTTGACGAAGCTCTCATGAAGCTGGAAGATAAGTTGGTGCAGAAGGGTCCGGGGGTAACAAGATACACGACGCTACCAAAGGAAGGGCTTACAGATGAAAAAATCAAGGAGATATTGACAGGGTATGCCCATGTCTCTGATGCGCGGAAGGTCAATGCTGATTTTGCTAGGCTGAGTGAGCTGCAACATACCCAGTGGGAGAAGGGTCAAGTATCAGGGGCAGTCTATCATGGTGGTAAGGAAATGTTGGACCTACAAGGTGAAGCGTATCGCATGTTTGCCGTCAGTAACCCCTTGCATCCTGATGTATTTCCTGGCGTGAGGAAGATGGAGGCAGAAATTGTAGCTATGGTAAGTACGGGCCATATTGATGAGTTCCTTGTCGGTAGCTAAAGCATCATAGGTTCTTGCAATGTATAATGCTCCCGTCGGCGCAGGTGGGATCACTACCAGCGGAGGAACTGAGAGTATTTTGTTGGCTTGTCTTGCCGCCAGAGTAAAAGCTTATAGTGAACGCAGAGTCACCGAGCCGGAGATGTAAGCATCCCACGGTCCTACTATTGCTCGTGAAGCCTGATTGTTGCAGAGTTATTCCCGTTACTGCACATGCAGCGTTCGATAAAGGTAGGCCTTTGCAACATGATATTTAGTAGAGTACATTACTGATAGCACGTTTAATAGCTGGTCATTACTTTGGAATCAAGGTCCACCATGTCGCTGTTGATCCAGTTACTCTCAAAGTCAACCTCAAGGCCGTCGGCCGTCTCGTGAACTACAATACGATCATGATTGTCGGATCTGCGCCGAACTTTCCTCATGGAATCATTGATGATATCGCCGGATTGAGCAAGATTGCGCTTAGAAAGAGAATTCCACTTCATGTTGACGCTTGCTTGGGATCTTTCTTGGTTCCCTTTTTGGAGAAGGCAGGTTTCGAGACTCAGCCCTTCGACTTCAGGATTAAGGGTGTAACGTCCATTTCCTGCGATACTCACAAGTGTAGGTCCTCAACGCTTTGCGATGCCTGGATGATATCTAACACCAAACACAGATGGTTTCGCTCCTAAGGGCAACTCAGTACTCCTTTTCCGTAGCAAGAAATTCCGCGCTTATGGTTACTTCATCACCGCAAACTGGCCGGGAGGAGTCTATGCCTCCCCTTCACTTGCTGGCTCTCGAGCCGGTTCTCTAATTGCTGGTACCTGGGCTTCGCTCATGAAAATTGGCGAGGCAGGCTACATTTCCTCCTGCCGCGACATTGTTGGTGCCGCCAAAGCGATCGAGGCTAGAATCAAGGAGCGATTCACGCCTGATCTCTACGTCATGGGAGAGCCCTTGGTCAGCGTAGTTGCTTTTTCCAGCAAGACTTTGAATATCTACGAAATCGCAGACGAGATGAATTCGCTAGGCTGGCACTTGAATCCTCTTCAGAATCCGCCAGCAATTCATATCGCGTGTACCAAGCCAACCGTTGAGGCTGTCGATCGTTTGCTCAATGACTTGGAGACAGCAATTCAGAGTGTCAAGTTGAAGGGTGGTGATGCGACCAAGAAGGCACAGGGCGATACTGCGGCGCTCTACGGTATTGCTGGAAGCTTACCGAATAAGAGTGTTATCAAGAGTATGGCTGCGGGGTTCATTGATACATTATATAAGGTGTAACTGCGGATTGTTTCTTAAATTTGTATAGTTCATTTTGCATATATACAGCGCATTTTGGTTACGGAAACATGCATGCAATTAAAAATAAGGGAGTTGGTCAATTGAGGGTGATACATTGCATTTCATTTAACTGGTGGTGTCCATGGAATCAGAATTGTTCTACTATTTGCACAGTTACAATCATAGACTAGCTTTAGCTACAACACCCTTTTGCCTGCCAAAGACGCAAGAGCGCACACCACCTTTAAACCCCTTAGCCCTCCGTTACAGCAGCAACAGCAAAGGCCTCGTTCATTTCAAAATGTACATGTGATAGTTATTTTGAATCTCTACCTAAGCATCCAATCTAGCAGGAAAGTTGTCGTTCTCTGTTTGGAATAAGCAGCATTCCAGTTTGGAGGGAAGGAGGGGAAACTCACCGCGTTGAGTGTCCCACCTCTCCAACCAGGAGTTAGGGCACAGGGACCGGTAGGCATAGTAGAACTGCTTGCACGGAGCAAAGTCCTCACCCTTAACGTTGATACATTTATGGTAGTCGACATAGTTCTGCCAGCACTATTGACGGGGCATCAGTTCAAGTTGATGTCGCAGTATCGGCGGGACGGTGAAGCTTGATCGGGTGTGAATACTGACATGCTTGGTCTGGTTCTGGTTCGGAAAGCGGGCGTCAAAACCTATATAGTGGTCAGTTCAATTACTCCCTCAATCTGTGTCTTTCGTGGTTGTGGTCGTGGTCAGGTCATGATGGCGCCAAGGATGACCCAGCGAAGCGATGACCGGCGGAGAAGCAGATGTGAAGGGAAGAATTGCGGAGGATCCGTACCTGCAGTGACGAACTTGAAGGGCTTGGTCTCTCTTTCTTCACTATCGGACATGGCTGCGGCTGTTATATGTCTTCGAGTGTTTGACTGAGTGGAGATTGGGGTATGTATGGGTGGCTGAAGATGGCACGATGAAAAGTCGGGTGAGCTGCCGGACACAGCATCACAGAAAGAATACTTACCCGGCGAATTCGAATCGATAGACGCATGCATGACATTCCATCGCGGGGAATTCAAAGTCCTAGTGTTCCGATTTCAACATGCCACCGTCTATCTTTTCGGCTTCCTGGAGAACTTTGACCACAAAAGCAGCATCGTGGACTTGTGCGCAATGTACAAAGAGCATTGAACGACCAATTACGACAAATGTGTTTCACAAGGCACCAACAAAAAAGTTCTTTTCGAATACACCGCTGCGGAAACAGTCGCAAGGACAATTTACACGGCCGAACTACAGAACACAATACAAGCAAAATAATCGAGACCTTGGGTACTACGCATTAAGGTTGCTCGTCCTGTCCCTCCTTCCTCTGCAACCAGCTAACCAGAGCTGCCTACAGTCTCGGAATCGCAACCCTTACTCTCGCATACGCCTCCGTCCCACTCTACCGTGCAATCTGCCAGCGCACCGGCTACGGTGGCACCCCGATTACAGACGCCACACGGTTCACACCGGACAAGCTGATTCCGGTTGAAGGCACCAAACGGATCCGTGTCACCTTTAGCTCGTCAGTTTCGGACGTCCTGGAATGGAAGTTTACGCCGCAACAACGGGAGGTTCGGGTGCTGCCCGGCGAGACGGCGCTGGCGTTTTATACGGCGACAAATATGAGCAAGGGTGATATCATCGGCGTAGCCACGTACTCGGTTACCCCCGGACAGGTGGCACCGTACTTTAGCAAGATTCAGTGCTTTTGCTTCGAGGAGCAGAAGCTCAATGCCGGTGAGACCGTTGATATGCCGGTTTTCTTCTTTATAGATCCCGAATTTTGCGATGACCCCGCGATGAAAGGGATTGATACCGTGACGTTGAGCTACACTTTCTTTAGTGAGTTGCGCCGTCCACGGTAATTGGGGGGTTTCTAACTTGCGGAAACAGAGGCAAAATATGATAATAACGGCAACATTAGACCATTGCCGTAGTGTGTAGATTTCTGTATCAATACTGGTGTTAGATGAACTAGTAAGATCTGATAGACGCAGGGCATGTACGATAAAGAGGCTGGTGTTATACTTCCATATATATCCTCAAAACTTGAGTTGGTGGTGATGGCCCATGACGCAAACCACCACCTGTTCGGTTGTCGTCGGCGCCAAGGTAATACATGAAACTAAAGTATGGCTATGGTCACCTCAAGGCTTCCCCCACCACCCGTGCAACACTCTTCCTCCTCCTCATTCCCGCCATGTTCATCACCACCAGTATAGCCTTCCGAGCGCTTCAGCCATCAATTCTCAACGCCCGCCCTATCTCCGCCTCCCGCCTCCTCAGCACACTAGCAGTACTCGAGCATCGTGGCGGCAAAGTCTCCTCCGGCTCCCTTCCCTGCGTCACCGCAGCTTCGAAAATCGGAGGTTCGGTAACTGCATTCATTGCCGGATCAGATTCGGCAAGCATTGCAGAGCAGGCGGCAAAGCTGGAGGGTGTAGAAAAGGTGCTTCATGTTCCCAACGGAGCTTACGATAAGGTCTATCCACCTCCCCCGGTTTCTCTCGCCCTTACATCGTTGCTAAAACACAGCTAGGGCATGCCAGAAAACTTTGCCCCTCTCCTCGCCGAAAACATCAAAGCTGGAGGCTTTACTCACGTTGTCTGCGCCCACTCTGCATTCGGAAAGAACATCATGCCTCGCGTGGCCGCCCTGCTTGATATCCAGCAGATCTCCGACATCACTGGGGTAAAAGACGCGCAGACGTTTGTGCGGCCCATCTACGCCGGCAACGCAATCGCGACCGTCAAGACTACGCAACCCACCAACATCATTACAGTCCGAGGCACTGCATTCCCACCAGTAGCTGAAGGGTCCTCCGCCGCCTCCATCGAGAAGGCTCCAGTCGATCCCAATGCGCCGCAGCTAATGGAGTGGGTGCAAGAGAATCTTGCAAAGTCTGAGCGCCCCGATCTTGCCACCGCATCAAAGGTTGTTTCTGGAGGACGAGGTCTGAAGGATAAGGAGAACTTTGACAAGTACATGCCACCACTTGCAGATGCGTTGGGTGCTGCAATTGGAGCTTCCAGAGCTGCAGTAGATGCAGGGTTTGCGGATAATAGTTTACAGGTGGGACAGACGGGGAAGGTGGTGGCACCGCAGTTATATTTGGCGGTGGGGATTAGTGGCGCAATTCAGCATCTTGCTGGAATGAAAGATAGTAAAGTTATTGTGGCGATCAACAAGGATGCTGATGCACCTATATTTCAGGTGGCGGATGTGGGGTTGGTTGCGGATTTATTCACGGTCGTGCCAGAGCTGACGGAAAAGCTTGAGGCGGAGAAGAAATAAGTGGTGAGATGGAGGGATCTGTTCTCTCCTTGTATGAATGGGATAGATACACGATTATGATTCCCTGTATTAGTGTTAAGATGGATGTATGAGGTTTAGGTCTGTATTTCCGGCTTGAACACGACAATCATCGCGTCGGCAGGCATCTACCATATCTGCTATGAGTCCAAGCACAGACTAGCTGCCTGAAACCAGTATCATAGATGTACAGATCCGATGTTTTTCCACCCAAGGCAACCCTATAGATATAATATTACAAAGACATGCTCCACCACCAGCACATAGCCCAACATCTACTTGATCTTCCTCGCCTTCAGCTTGATAGTCTCGTCGTTGACAAAAATACCCTACAACCTTGTTAGCACTTCTCTCACCCTCCTGATCCCCAAAGAAACCGACCTTGCCCTTATACGGCTCCGGTTTCCTCCACACCCTAATCTCCGCAGCAAACTGCTTTACCACCTCCTTGTCGGGCCCCTCCAATAGGATTCGTGTCGGCTGCGGTGTACTCGCCTTGACGCCCTCCGGAACCTTCAGCTCAACCGGGTGCGCATACTGCACCTTCAGATTCACAATCTTCCCATCATCCTCAATACTCGCACGGTATCCGACACCGACTAATCGCAGGATCGCTACATGACCCTCTGATACCCCCGTCACATGGTTCTGGATCCTCGCGCGAGTCGTACCCCACATTGCGCGCTGCCTCCGCTCAAATTGGTCCTTGGGCGTCACAGTAACCTTTCTAGTCGCCTCATCGATATCGACCGTTAAAAAGTCCGGGACCGGAAGTGAGAGCGAACCCAGCGGCCCCGTGACGTTACTGATGATGCTGCTGTGAGCGCAGTGGCGAGGGACGGAGGTAGGGAACCTACGTACAGTGTTCCCATCTCCTGTGTTCGGCCTTTTCGCGGCGGAGGTGCAATCTGGGTAAGCTTGACCGAGGGTGGGAGGGAAATGCCCATCCGTCCAATTTTGCTGCTGTATTGGGACGATGCGGTGAAGGTGCGGATCTGTGGCGCCTGGAGGCTGGCCTGGCGGAGAGGCCGTGAGAACATTGTGTGCTGGTGCGTCAGTTCGGAGGTGAAGGTGAGGTCGGATTGGAGTTTTCGAGGTGTGACAAGCGTGGCTTGGCGGGGATTAAAGCGTAGAAGCGAGTGCGAATCCATGAGCATGTGCAAAACTGTTCCTGCATCGCTATCTGATAGTAATGATCATGGAAGCGTAGAGCCAATAGCCCATAAGCATTTAAATGAATATTCAGTATCAAGAGGTGCTCTGGTATAGCTTGAATCTACTATGGAAAAGGAAGCAAGTGATACTGATAATGAGAACACCAATTTGGTCAATGAGCTTGTTTAAATTAGACTCCTCGGAGTTACAGACATTCAGGTATGTGATACGTCCAATCCCCAGGAATTGGGAAGTATCACCAGATATCAACCGTTCATGGGTCAACTCAGCCTTATTACGTATGAAAAATTCAAACCAACACGTCTCCCAGGGCGTCGTTGTCTGAAACCCCTCACCCATCATACATCAACTCTTCAGCAACACGATACAATGCCACCCAAGCGCAAAACCCCTACTTCCGTAGCTCCCACACAAAACAAGCGACAGAATCTGTCCGGGGAAAACGTTGTCATTGCAGAGCTTACCGCAAAATATCCAACCTCTGCCCAGTTAACAGCGTATCTCAAAAGGCTCGATAAAACACACGTCGAAGGACTCTTACTGCGCGCAGCATTTCCTGAGGTAAACATACCGGGCATTTCCAAGCTATGCAGATTACTAACCCCATTCCAACAGGTAGTATCAGATCTGCAGCACTGCGTTTTACTGCCACAAAACCTTTGACAGGCCTTGCGTGGTGGGAACCAATGTCGCAGTATGGAATCTCGTCCTCTGGGGGAGCGTGACATCGCTCATCATAATCAACATAATCAACCTCCTATCCGCAACAGCCGAATTGTTGTATATCGTCCTCGCCATCTAGATCTCCAAAGTGCTCAACTTTGCACCCCCGATTGTCCTTGGCGTTAAGGATGGGGAGCTGAGGCCGATTAATGGCGTTAAATGGTGGGAGGAGTTTAAGGTGTACGGGGTATTTTGTGCTGGGAAGAAGTGTTTTGAGAAAGGGGTTGTGGAGGCGATTGAAATTGGGAGCAGCAGTGAGGAAGATGAGGGTGAGGAGGATGAGGATGATGAGAGTGGGGGTGATGATTATTACGAGTAGTACGGACGGTGATAGACACTTCTAGTTTTGTTTTAGTGAATGGGGTTGTGGATTATTGTTTTGTAATTTGTATGGATGGTGGTTTAATTGCTGTGGTGAAAGGATTCGTTATCCCAGCACGTTGATCTAGGTGTATATGATGATCATCGCCAGAAAAGGCTTTGCATATTTGATCACTCGAGGCATCCTGTCAATCACTTGAGGCAATTTGGGAGCAAATTAATCGAAGGGAGAAGAAATTCCCGAGAGACCCCGTTATATTCTATTCAGACATATATGGCGTCTTTTCTGGCCTGAATAACGATCCGTCAGTGGGTGACCTTTGCGCACACATCAGTCTGCCAACCTCATCACTCCTTCTCAACAATGCCGCCGAAACTCGTACCACCGAAAAGAATCGCTCCAGGGCTGGAAAAGCCGAACAAGCAATCCTTTCTCATTCTACAATAATCACCTTCCACCAACCGTGATTATCCAACCAACGTTTTTCGTCCTTCTTCCCTTTCTTTGTCTCGTCTTTCCGGTTCGGATCGAAAACCCGAGTGACACTCCCGCAATCGCCTCCACGACCCACTAGCCAGCTACCGAAGAAACAACTTTCCGGGCCGTTTGAGAGGCTGATTTAGAGGGGATGGAGCCATATCGGTTGACAACTGGGGCGTTCGATGGCGTTAGTCGACCGGAGAGGAGGTATCAAAGTATGGCTTTCATATACGTTAGAACCGCTTCTCATGGGTCTACCTACAGCTCTCGGGATATATTTAATCAACCCACACCATTATATTGAATCGGACGTTATAATCTGCCTGTTCAGGTACTATATACAGCTCCCTCCCTGTTTAGCCTTCTACTACACTAACCAAAGCTAACCAAGTTCACCATTTAGCTATAATTGCAGAGAGCCTAAGGATGTCGCTTCAAAAACCGATTGCCGTTCCTCCGACCACCCCCGGCATCGCAGTTCTGGCATCAGAGAAGAAGGAACACCTTTGATTACAAATTGGTAACTAAGATAGGATATAGGTTTTCAACTTGGTTTCGGGCCATTTTAGTCATTTATTTTCAAGACCCATATAGCAGCATACACAGACATATGGTCACGTATGTGTACATATTCATAACCATCTTGAGCCTACTTTATGAATACGCTACTACTACATACTCACTAACTTTTTAATATCCTCAAGGATACTGTATCCACAACCCACGAGTTGATCACTAATAGACACCACAAGTATATAGGAGCGATGGTACTTGACTGTTGAACTTCATCTCACTAATCACTAATAAGAGGTCTTAATCCGATGTGGTGTTCGGCATGATGCGGGTTTATAGGAAACGGACACTTTGTGGGTACATACTGGATATTGCTTGTACTGGTGTTCTGTACCAAAAATATACCTATTTGAGTGCTTTACGTTTACGACGGAGAAAGCATTACCTATGAAGCACGGTGTACTGACTCTATTGGTTGGCTCAACATTACCGTGGAACATCTGCCAACCGGGCTACATGACATTCCCGTTGTATGCATATTCAGTGCAGAATATCAGTGCAAGAGATAACAAAAATCAGGTCAGGGGGCCGGTACATCTCCAGTGGGGCTGCTTTCCGTGGATCCTAACTCCAGAATATCACCCCGTATCTTTTGCTGCTAGCTCGATCAGTGAGTCGGATATGAGTGATGGGCTTCCTTCAATCTCGTCCCACGAGAGTGCTCAGTGAGAAAATAGGGTAAGCTCCTAGACATCGGGCAAGAATACTCGCAGACCCCTCTTCACTCCTTCATCCCGTGCCAGTGGATAATCGAGCTTCCTGCCTTGTATGCGACAATTACGGCGTCCATATTTGCACCTCTTGGGATCATCGAATTCGTCGTTTGACGTAGCCCCTCGTGCTGGTGACACTCATTCTAGTAGTCCGATTGTGTCCACCTACACCACTAATATTTGGCTAGCTTATCGTCAGCCCCTTCTATCAACTAATAGCGACCAAAGATTAGGACAAGTTTTACCAACCTATAAATTTCCTTCAGCGTTTCTTCTCGTAATCTACGGTCAGTACTGATGTGCCAGTTGAATGTATCGATATATTGGTCCTGGTTACTATACGAAGCAGTCAGAGCAAGCAGTCAGACTATGAGAAGAGGGCCAAATCAATTTGAAGAGAGGCGCACGTAAGTGGCGGTAACAGCAGAATTCGCTGATACGACTACAATGGCATGTGTGACTCAATTTGAGTAGCGAGGGGTTTGGTGATTGGTTGGTATGTGGAGTTATTCAGAGGAAGAGGAAGAGAGGAATAGCTGCAGTTGAGCAGTCGACCCGAAGTAGACGGCCGACTCTTTCCCCATCTTCGAAGTGCTTCTGGATAGCCAATTCTGACGGACAAATCGCGGCAACCAACTCTTTTCAGAGAAGCTACTACGCCCATAAAACTGAGAAGTTCATTTTGAAGGAAGTGCGCTCAGTCGTGCGGCTCCTCACGGCTCTTTATTATCCTCCGAGAGATCTCATAATGAGTGCTACTTAGGCAGATGTTAAGAGCCCTTGCTGCGACGAATATGTATTCTAGAGAAGACTCAAAAATCAGTAACAAATACTCGACAAAGACGACGAAACCGAAACCATCGATGAGCTAGTGACAGTATGTGGCAAGAAAGAGGAGAGGAATATTTAGTGTGGACTATTTCCAAACAGCGGTTGGGCGCAATGGTCAAACTTGACTCACCATAAACACTGCTTTACACCCAAGTGAGTGATCTTCAATGACGACACCGGCACCCACCGACACCTACTTCCTCAGCTCTCTATGACTGGAGTTCAAGCGAGTGCTCAAGGTGAAAATTAGTAATTTGTGAATATGGCTCGCTAGGTCTCCCAACGGACAGTAGCGGCAGTTACATCGATAAGTACGTAGCCAGTGGCAAAAAACACTATCAGTGAAACATCTCAAAATTATGTTTCACCTTGTTAAGATTATTCAACTTCCGTGGCGTTCCAGAGGGTTAATTCCATAAGGCATCGAGGCTGCTTGCGCACACTCTGTGTCTTCATCTCTCTTTCATACGTCTATCAACCCTATCGAAAAGCACGACTGACAAAACGCTATCGATATCAGCTACACGATACTCGAGTAGTCTTCGATAAGGCAAACAGAAAATCAAACGCAGGAGATGAAAACGATGTGGCTCCACATCGATCATTATCTCCCGCCTCGCCAACTACAAAGCCATCCAGAAGAGATTGGCTCAATCTCGCCAGGTAGGCTACTGCGCACTGTTCCTGAGGGATTTACACAATCAGATACAGTTCGAAGGAAGTAAAGGCTAACAGGGTCTACTCGGCCTTCAGGCTTCATCAGATTCGAGGCGTCCCGTTTGCTGTTACAAGAGAGCTTTGATCCCAACAACCCTCATACGTACGGAAGCCCCCAAGCTTGAGTGGACCGGCGATGACTCCGAGAAGAAAAGGAATACGATTGCTGCGGAAGCGCACTTCGGGCCTTGGGGCACGGATTGGTACACATTTCGCCTTTTGTGTGTTTGCAACAAGTTGCTAGTCCTCCAGTGACTTCTACCTATTATTTTTGGACCTCGTCCTGCCAAGTTGGCACAAAAGACGAGAGTCACATAGGCAACATGTAGAGGGCTGTTCACTTATTGGGGGAGAGCTACCATACCGCTACGGGCACTGTCGCTAGAAATAATTCACCAACATTCCAAACGTGGCTCACTCTCTGGGAGCTCCACCTCTTACCAATTCAGAAGGCTAGATCCGTAGACTCCCAGAGGTGTCGCCGTCCTTCCACGGCAGTTTATCATCACACAAGGACCGCAATGAAGTCAAAATATTAACCGCAGACCCACCTTCGCTCCCTCCTCCCCCTCCACCCCCCCTGGTGATCTCCGCCGCCAGCGGCTATTTGACCAACGAGGACGGCGAACCCTCACCCGCACAATCACATATTCTAGTTTTTCAGCTTTCTATTCAGCGCCGCCTTCTAAACATTGGACTTCTAGCCTCACTATCACTCGCCGTGTTTACAAACAAACATAACCATAATTCCCTAAACCTTCGCGCACCAAACAACAGGGCTGTTTCCCAAAAGCTCAGCCAGGTCACACGTCCCCAGCCGCAAGCAATACCTTATTTGAACGGCTAGCGGGATATTTACATTAGACTTAGGGTCAGAGCTTATTTGTACCAAACCGCTCTTGGAGAATGATCAATGCTAATAGTAGTCGACGGGAATGTAGAGTACCTAATATAGGGTTAGGGTTGAATCCCTCCGGCACCTCCCCCACTGTGTGGAGATGATCACAGCGCCACGAACTGGACAGTTTCAACCTTCAAGCCTCCATCCCTCCCTCGCTCGCTCTCTTCTCCGGGTTTGATATCCTAGCCAGGTAGCAGTTACCGTTGCCTGCTGTTGCTTATCACCTTCAACCAGTCTCCGCTATCCTACTTCGAAGCATGTACTCCAACATCACAGGATCGCGCGCGCCGAAAAAAAAGCCCTTTTACCGCTTTACTATACTCCATTCATCGGGCCGGGCTACCGGGAACAACGGCATTGTCGTTGGGGGTAGGTAGCCTTCCGAGAAACTTTTTTTACTCCTATATGCAGAACTTGAAACAATAGCAAGAGCGCAGGATGTGTTTTTATTTTTTTGGAAACGCCCTGCTCGTCTATGTAGGTACCGAACGGTACGCAGGTTTGTTCTAGATTTCGGCGCAGGAACACTGCGCACTTGAAGGACGGGGAAATTACGGGGAAATTCTTCCCAAGAGCCCTTCCCTTTCTCCCCCTCAGGCGCGCGCGTTTTCTTTTACCCTTTGATCCACCCAACGGTAGATGGGGGCATTATTGATGGGATGGGAACGAGCCTTTTTTTTCTTCCTTTTGATAGGACACCGTCCATTCCATGGTGCTTCTCGCACATAATTCCCCGATCGACCAAATTACAATCTGCATCTGGAGCTGCTGCATTAACCCACCAACAACGGCGATGACTAGGTATGGTAGCGTTTGCCCAGTGGTTCAAGCCTCAAACCAGGGATTTGCCAGGAGTACAGGAGCCAGGAAAAAAGAAAAAAAAAACATCCGGTTCCCCCCTCCTCCCAAATGACAAATGATAAATGACAGATCCACATCTCCACTCTCGGGCTCTTTCTCTCGCTCTCCACAATCAGGATCTCGGACTTTGAGACTCGGGTATATACTCATGTTAAATACAGCCCCAGCCTTATACGATGCCAACCAGCCAGGCAAAGCCAAAGCGGTTTCAACTCGGCCGTTAGAAACGATGCAGGAACGAGGGGGTGGATAGGGTGGATAGGGTGGCGGCGAATGGGTATGCTATTGCATAATATGCTGACAACCTTTGACGCGTTCTAATGGAAGAGCGAGAAGGGTTGGTGGGTAGGTATAGTAGTTCGTAGTAGTTAGTACCTGCATTCTTTGTTTGGTACTTCCCTTCATTCCCTCGGTCCTTTTGCTGCAACATGTCAAATCGGTTGCTCGCATCACTAGAATGGTTGGTTGAGAGCGTTCCCGATTACGATGCAAGTAAAAATAAGCACACATCATCAGCCCTTCGAGAAGAACCTGAAACGCGCGAAAACTAATCCAGGATTCCAAAAAGCTGACGTTGTACACATACGCCCGGGTCCGACAGCCTGGTAAAAGGCTTACCTCGTAATGTGCTTATCCATACATAACAACCTAGCTAGGCGACAGCCGGCACTGTCGCTGTATCACCAAAGGAAAGATTAAGAAGGAAGATAGACAGAAGCGGTGAATTGAAAATTGTTTCGTCAATTACGTATAATAAAGTGTGTACAGTGTAAAGTCGTTCATGGTACTATCCTAGCAGTCGTTATAAACCCAAGTAAAACCCCCCCCAGTAAGATCAAAAGAAAACCCAAAAAAAAGATAAATCAAAGAAAATAAAAAATCATCTAATGTACAGAAGATATCAATGCGTCTGAACACCGTCAAATCAACCAAAGCCAGCCCTTTTCCGTGTAGAATGCAAAACAAATAAAAGAGCCAAACAAAAAAACCAACACAGGGAGGCCCCAGGGAAATGCCGATTCGCAGGCAGGCCAAATCATACCATCCAAAGTGAGCGAATCGAAATCATCCGTATCATTCATTTATTACCTCCCACCACTCCCGTCCCTCCTGGTTCGTGGTGACCCTGGTTCCGCCCAGATGAAGTTCCCAAGTAACCTGCCAAAGAAAAGCAGAAGAATAAGCCAAATCAACCAAATGAATACTCCGCTTGTGCTCCTGTTGTTACATCTCTTGCGCCGACGAACCTGTGAATTGTAAGAAGAGATGCTGACCATAAATAAGAAAAGGTGTAAGTTATAGAACTAGCATGCATTACTGGCCGTAAAAGACGCAAGTAAAGAGACATGTATGATGATATCGGGAGGAACAAAGGAAAAACATTAAGATATAACTTATGGGACATTGACATTGCTCGTAGATTGTGGAGACGGGTGGGTTCCTCCTGATACAGAGACCCTTTCCTCTGTGGACACAGCGTGCTCAGACTGATAATACGTTCTGGAAGGTGCAGCTTCTAGAAATGGGGACACATCCCATGACCCCCGATGTGCCGGTGCCGGTGCAATAGGATGCGGTGTAGCTGGAAGAATCTGTGATTGCTGCCAACCACCCACTTGCATACCAGGCAGCGATATGTGCGTATCAGAAATCGCGCTTGCCCGATTCACCGGAGATTCAGCAGTGGCGGAAGTCGTATTCACAGTCAAAGGAGCTGCGGCAGCGATTATTGTAGGCGCATTTCCAGAGGATGCAGTCGGTGCAATTGATTCCGCAACACCGGGTGAAGATGTAGCTCTCGGAGGCATGTTCTCAGAAGGTCTCGGGTGGGAAGATTCGTGCGGTGGAGCTCCAGGATATGGTGATGCCCCGGGAGTAGGCGGTATGATCGATGCCGTGGAGCTGTAACTTGCAGACTATAGGATGTTAGTCGTGTCTATCATGAGCATAATGAATATACATACATATTTTCCAATGATCTTCTTAAGAGCATGCGGAAGTATGCTCCAAGCAAAAACCTTTACATCCTTTTCAATGTTTCTGGGCTTAGGACTCGGGAATTGCATAATGAGCTTGAAGAAGCTCTCGCACTCCTTCTTCCCCTTTGAAACCGTCAAAGGCCTGAATCCTTCCAGATTCCGCCGTATCCTGTTCTTTTCCTCAACTGTAAACCGCACTGCAATCAAGGATTCCAACAAATAGATGCAATCAACGCTTGTAACGAAGCACTCGTTCCTCTCTGCCCACCAAATACAGCTCACACATACAGCACTCGTCGGCCGATCGCTCTGAGGAATGGGGCGGAATGTGGCGTGAATAGTGCTTCCCTTTTGCTGCCGCCAGAACTGAACCAATCTCCGCTTACTTGCCCACTCCTCCTCAGTCCAACGCCTCGCCATACCGGCCAAGTCACCCTGAATCTCCAACACTGCCTTGTTGGGGTAAATTGAATACGGGTTGAACCCGGGAGCACGGTTGGCATTTCCATCCCCGCCTTTATCGACTGACTGTAGCGTTGAAGTTCGAATCAGAGTGGGATTCGGCACTTCGGAGGGTGATGGCAAAAGTCCTGCATTGTCGGCTGCTGCTGATGTGAATTGAGGCGTCGTCCATGCTTGTGCCGAGGGACCAGCTGAAGGATGCGAGATTTCCGAAGCCCCAGCATAAGAATATGGAAAATTGCGGGGAGAAGTCTGGGGCGGGTGATATGATCCTTGATGACTAGGTTCATGATCGTAGTTCGAGTAGACCCCATAAGTCCGTTCGTTGCTTGCGCTGGACCCGTAAGATGCGTACTGGGCACTAGCGGGTGTTGGAAAACTATAAGCTCCGTAATCCTCGCTCTTTGGGCGTAAAGGTTGAGTAGCTGCGCGCTTTGCTGGACTTCTCATATCAGCCGAATCAGTTGAAACTTTTCGCTTCAAAGTAGCACGCGGCGGTGAGGCAAATGATGGTTGTGCCGCCGGCACATCCGTATAAGTGAATACGCCCACTTCTCCCTCCCCTAAATGAGGCCCTTCATCTTCCATCTCAAGGGTAACCTTCACTTGTGGAGATCTCCGTCCAATGCTCCGAAATGCTGGGACTTTAACAGAAAGCTGATATTCATTGGCTCGGTTTGCGTGCTTGGGAATGACGCTGCATCGATGTGTACCGAACACGAGTCGAAATGACCGTGGAGGGTTGGTCAGATCAGACACGGAATGCAGATGAACAGTGAACACCGTTCCCTCTGTACCTTGACGTGGCTCAGACTCTACAATATCAGGAAACTCAGTAAACTGTCGGGCTGCATAGAGTGGTTCAGTCAAGGATGGTGGTGTATGCTGCGCGGACTGTTCGGGAGCGAGTGTTCGATGACCGGCCGCCTGTGCAACTGTTGGAGTAGAATAGTGAGATGTAGATGTGTAGGTACCATAAGAAGCGTGCTGCAGACCGGAATAGTGTTGTTGCTGTGCTTGTGGAGATCTCGGGTCGTATTCTACTCAAAAGTTAACCAAAATCACCAACCCCTAGCCGAGAAATTTTGGTCTTCACCAGGAGCCTGCGGAGTCTTCCCGTAGCCCGACATTGACTGGGTCAACGCCCGAAGGCTGCTAGGCTTGGCCAATAGGCCTTCCTCAAATACCGGGCTAGCTCTATACGCTGGGTTGAAATGCGTATAATCTGAAATTCCCACAGGGGATTTTACGGTCTGCTAGCGTTGTTCGTCAGTTTCCCCGTGCTTTCCGGTATACACCCTGACGAAGAACGGTGTATCGTACTTGATGAAACGGGTAAGAAAGAGTGCTGAGAGCCGCCACGATTGAAACTTTGGGGGGTTGAAGGAAGTCGTGAGGAACAACCGCACGGGATAGCAGTTGTTTGGTGGCTTGTTTGGACCCGGAACTGACGAATGTTGACTGTCCTGGCGTGAAGCTGAAGAATGGGCTGCAGGTGCGGGAATGCAGGTAAGAGAGAATAAGGCTACTTATCAACTCTATATCTACTTACCTAGTAGGGGTTGATGATGATGGGGTGTTGGAAAATTATGCTTGAGCGGAGGTGGAGTTCTGTATAAGGCGGACAAGTGCCAGAAGGAGTCGGACAAGGAGATAGAGGCAGGTAGTACGCCGAAGATCCTCGCTGGGGGTATGGGTATGGGTATGTATATGGGAGCAACAAGCCGGAGATGGAGAATGGTGGGGGGGGAGGGGGGGAACAGCGTGAGTGGTTAGAGGGACCGACTGGCACTAAGTACTTGCTCCGTGAGAGTGAATTGAAGGTCCTACCGGGAGCTGCTGCGGGCGGGAAGAGAGCTGACTAGCTGCTAGTCTAGTGGGACAACCTCGAAAAAGGCGGCAGCGCAAGGTCCAGGGCTGGGGTACGAGAATATGTAGGGTATAACCGTACTGCCGGGTCTATGTTAAAAGTGCGATGTGGTTTATGTGCGCCGCTGCCTGCTCCTGCTGCTCCTGCCAGAAAGTGAAGATGGATCCGAAAGTGCAGTGCAGTCCAGGGAAATGGAGTCGAGAGACGACGACACACGAAGAAGGGAAAAAACGAGGAGGGAAATGCCCATCTGCCTGCCTGCCTTTGGAACGAGGGCAACTTCCACTCCCACTCCCCCAAGGCTATTATTACACACAAGCTGAATATTATCCTACCCAAGAAAGTACTACCCCTTCGCCCCCTTCCCGGCTTTTGCTTGCGTGTTGCTGTTGTTGTTGTTGATGAAGGAAGTGCGAAGAGGAATAGGTGCGGATGAGAAAAGAAAAGATAACAAAAGAAAAGAAAAGAAAAAGGTCCTGTCGGGGGGTCGGACAAGGAGAGATCTCCATGTAATCATCTAAGTCCCACACATATTCTGCCTACGTTACATACCGTCGGCGGGACCAGGAAAGACCAAAGACAGCCAGCAGAAAAAAGAAGAGAGACAAACAGACTTCCCGCAGTACGGCTTCCATGCATCCCATCCGCATCTCCTCTCAGAATCGTCAACAGTGGCGGCGTCAGAAGAACCAGTAGTCCAGTGGCGTGTTGGGGTGGACAAAACGAGCTGAACTCCAGAGGGAAATGTGAGCTAAAGAAATTGATCAACCGTTACATGGCACGAACTCGAACTACATCTAGGTACCGGAATCCAATACAATCCAACCCAAAATCCAAGTGCTTAACTAAATGGTCGATTTGTGAATTCGGTTCCGAGCGTAAGTGGTCCGCCGGTTATCAGCATCGCAATGGGATGGACGATGCAGCCCCTACACTAGGCTCTACGGCTTACACATAGATTAATGGCTTACCTATCGATAATAGGCGAAGGAACTTGGGAGCAGACCAAGCACACAGAACGCGCTTCGCTTGCCAATAAACAGCAATAGGAAGAGCCATCTCGCTTTGATGGGCTGAGAGACGAGATGTCGTCTAGGAAATGCAAGATGGTTGGCGGTGGAAGCGAGTAACCAGAGCTACGGACTCGAGTGAAGATGCCTGCTGCAGACGCCCGCTTCTTTGAGTATTACCATGCCGAACGCCGTACACTCTAACTCTTACTGTACATAACACACCCTCACAAATGGGAGATGTTGTGAATACTGATGCTTGACAATCTCTAACATACCTACGGCTACCTGGTATACGATGGCACGCACTCCAAATTTTAGGGCGACAGAGAGCTCATCCCTCCTTCCCTGTGGATCTACTTCGCTCGCAACAGCAGAGCGCCCCTTGCTTGTCGGTGTGAGTTTGTTGATGCTTGTCGAGGGAGCGCCCAAAATAGCGTACAGGGGTAGTAGCAGTCGATCTTGTCAAACATCAAAACCCGAAGAACTCTAACCGTCCTCTGACCCTATCAGTCCGCCTGTAACACTGGATGCCGTGGGCTGTATCTGTGACCCAAAACAACAATCGGCAACAGTGGCTTCCTCGACCTGTCAGAACACATCGTGACTGGGCGGCCCGCGACGCGAACAAGAGTTCAATAAAAGGGTTAACGATTGCGGGTAGTACAAGACGTGCGTCGAGGGAAGGCTAAGCCTGAACCCTGCGGCAAAGCTTAAGTGTGTACAAACAACCGCAAACATTACGACCACACTTTGCCACACCATCTCCACCACTATATTCCACAGCTCGCCCAGCTGGCACAGCACTGATAAGACGGTGAGTGCAGAACGCAGAGCCGCACGGTGGTTATTCTCCTGTGGTCGCATTCACACTCTCCTCCCACATCTCCAATCAGCACCCCTCTCGGACCCCACCGTCTGCCGGTATGATCAATCTGCCGTTGCTTTTGGGAGGCTGTAAGTGCGGCTACTGAGGTGATGCTAGCCCCTTTGATGGCAGCCTGTGAGACATCGAGCGAAAGGAGGAAAGCGTGCGTCAGATTCGTCGAGTGTGCTTGCTTTTCGCTAGTGGTTGCCTCCCCAAGTGCGTTTCACCCCTCGAATGCGGTTTGGGCGACAAATTCATGCACGGTTCTGGATGCTCCCAGCATCACGAGGTCCCGCGACAGCAGAACGCAGAGCTGTCGACGCACCGCACGTAGCACTTGCCCACCACAGTTACTCCGAGATGCGTTGAGTTGATGTGGGCAGAGAAAGGGTAGGTGATGGTATATTGCTAAACTATCTGTATGCGTGAAATCGAGAATTGGAAATACGCCCGACTTGTCAACCGGCAACTACATTCAGAACGGGCCAATTACACGCCCGCCTAGGCCAATTCATCGGGCATTTGTTCGATCCCCCGATGGCTACTGACCTGATAGGCAACATCTCCACCCAATCTATCGTCAATTTGCGGGCCTAAAGAGTAGTGAGGGCGCCGTGGATTGGTTACCAAGGTGCTCGGTAATTTGTTTGGTCACTTGCATCACCTGGTAGACCTCTCTGCTGCAGTTACCAGGGGTTCGAAATCACGGCTCGGGCGCGGCGGGGAAATCTATCTCTATCTATCTGGTAGACATCCCTACCAAGGATCGTGAGTAGGATGGGAGGAATGTGATCTGTCTGTCTCTCGGGCATTTGCTACTAAGTATTGCTGCTATTATACTATTACTATGAGACTACAGTATTAGTTGACTTGAAAGCATCTTCCATCTCAGACACTTCCTACAGCTGCTAAAACCCTCTTTGCGATGAGATAGGGGATTAGGGGACGGGTTAAGGCTAATCGGCCACCTAGCACTCTGCCCACCGTCGTTGACCCTAAACAAGTGTCAGATCTTGCAAGAAGCATCGCAGACAGCACTAAGGATTTGTTTCAACCACATCTGTCAAAGAAGGCCGGCTACAAAATGATCGGCGGACGCTGCAGCCAATGCCTGTTCCTTGGCATGCCCTTCAGGGAAGGAGTGCTGGTTGGGGTTGGCAAGTTTGCCGCACGCCTAAACTGAGAGAGATCCCCTTTCACCGCCCTCAGATCGTCATTTTGCCGAAAACACGATTACCGACCGATGTGGGGGGGGCGGTTCGCACATCATCCATCCATCACAAATGCACATCCTATCCCATCCCAAGCCGTGCAGCCAGGATAGGCACCTTCCTAACATTGGGGCAGCTGGGTGGAGGCTGTGCAGGAAATCTCAAGCGGGGGCTTGCCTCAATCTGTATTTCGAAGTCAATCTACTGATTTGCTGGGACAGAAGGCCAATCATGGACGAGAGCGGGAGGAGTGCCTCGATTGACAGCGGATCCCCGCTTTGGCCCTTGCCCTTTCCTGACAGTGTGCCCGGGTTGCACAGCTTACAACTCTTTTCAACCATCACAACAGCAACAGCAACCAGTACCAGAATACGCATACCAACAATCACACGCGAATTCAGTCAATTCCATATATAGTTTTCCGTTCATTCTCGCGGCAAAAGCAGCCTCCCAACAAAAAAGACTAAAATATCCACAGAATAGGAGTGATTCGTTCTGAAGCTCTTTGTTCGCTGCCTAGTAACAACTCTGCAGGGATTTTCCCGGTATCTATGGTACCGAAAATAACAAAGCTCAGTTCCGAAAATCTCGAGCCCATTCCCTATTGATAAGGCAACCCCGGCAAATCGCTGTGATAGTAAAAAGAAGGTCTATGGGTTATGGCCGGAAGTGAGGTCTCGCCGTCTGCATATGTCGGGAGCATGCATCGCATCCGAACCAAGATCTTTAGTCCAAGACATCAAAGTTGAGTCGCTCATATGATCAACATCATGGTTAGGTTGGGTGTCCGCCCCCAAATCTAATATGACCCAGGATGATGAAGCTAGCCCGTGATATCCGATTTGATATCCTAGACTGAACACCGACTTCCCGGTAGGATGGATACCTTTCCATAATCGGTCCAACCCCGATCGCCGAGAGAAATGTTAGTTCGTGTCTGTCCTTGGCTTCAGCTCGTAGAGGACCTTTGCATTTTTTCCAATCCCAGGGTTTACTTGGAGGGTCCGGTGGAATTCTGCCTCAAGGCCCCAGCCAGCCAGCCGCCCAGCCGAAGATTCCGTTCCCAGAAACCATTGGCAGGTTTTCCGTGAGATGTGTATCGCCAGTAGCGTACGGTTGGTGGGCTTTCTTTGAGTACCGCGGGGGGTCGGAATAAGAACGAGAGAGTACACTTTAGGTACGTGCCTTTAGGGTATCATACTTCGCCTGATAGTACATGTCTACAATTGCGGGGTTGAAGCAGTTGAAAGGTTTGGTTTGTAATTGCAACGGTCAACCCGGGAGATGTGACGGGGTTCTGATTGCGTCACTACGACAGCACCCTTTGTGAGGAGTCCATCGGGTTGGCTTTGATCCACCAAGCTGAGCGATGCAATTGTGACTAGCTTCCACTGCTAGAGAATGCTACTCTACTCTTATATGCGCCTGATCAGTACAATAGATGCGCATCGTGAACGAGATGGCCTCAACCGAGAGCACATAAGCAATTGCATGTGAGGACAGTTGGCAAAAGACATTTGCCCCTCCCTCCAACACCTGACCGACTTGCGGCTGTCCCATACATATCCTTTAGGCAGACGCAAGCACCAATAAGTAAGTCGAGTAGCTGTCTCAGAAGAGAGTGTGCGTGCATACACATACCTACATAAATACGCATGCACCTCCTCCAAGCTCCAGCTGATGGCGCAGCATAACAAATCTTCAGATTCAAGATGCTCGCGAATCGGTAGGCTGGAAATCCTTCTTCGGAAAGAGCGGCTATGAAACGATGGTGGAAGGGGGGTTGGAGGGATGCAAGGCAAGCAAAAATTTCACCTGACTTGCAGTAGTGCAGTGATAGAAATGGTCGAGAGACGGGTTGAAGTACCTTGCATATGATACTCAGATACCAATCGCCTGTCATGATTCATTCATCGTACATATATGGCCGGGGCACAGCCAGCGATTCGATTTGTGCACTTGAGATCCGAGCTTTCAAAAGAAAGAAAACCAATACAATTCAATTTTAGCACTGCCGTTGCGATAAACAAAACAAAAAGGGACATCAACTATCAACAAAAAATGCCATAACTGTCAAACCCAAACACGGTTAAGCAGTAGCTGAAACAGTCCTAAACAATGACATCTCGGACAGATTGACTTAAAGCCTCCGATCCATTACTTCTGGATATCTGCAACTTTTAACTTCACGTCGGGGGTATGCATATACTTGGGATTATTGCATACTTCATGAAAAACGATTTCCTTCAAGCAACTTCAGAAAACCCTTTCTTCTTCTTCTCCTCATTCGACAGGTAGAGGTGGGCATATCCTATCCTCTTCTGGTCCTCACGATTGAAACTCTCTCGTCGAGTATGAAACTTCGGGATGGCTACTTCGTCGCGATTTTCGGCTGTGTGACGAGGCCCACTAAAGAATTCTGCCGAGTCATGCTCGTAATTGTGACTAGACCTACGAGCGAGCTGTGGCGGTACAAAGTCTTCGGTAGTGGCAGTGATGTTGGTATCCTTAGCCTCGGGCGCTGATTCGGTGATGGCAGCTGCGGAAGCCAGCTTAGATTGCGGAACCATTGAGGACGTAGATTTGCTCGCAGCAGCAGTAGCAGCAGTAGTGGATGGAAATGATGCCGTGGATTGACTCATGATGGAGAATGGTTGGTTCTCTCTTTTTGTGCTTTTTTCTCTTTTCTTTTCTTTTTCGAAGGAAGTACTTAAGTAAGTAATCAAAATACTCCGTCGCGCATCGGGAAAGTGGGGAAATGGGAGCTGCGATACTTACGTTGAGTGCTATGCGACGATTTTCGAAGCGTTCTTCCTTTTTTGCTCGTAGCTTGTTGTGGGTTTGTTGCTGTTTGTATGCGTGCGGAACAATTCTGGGAGAGAGGTGTTGGAGAATGAGACTTTTATGGGAACCGTCGGAGCGAGAGACAGCGTTGAGAATGAGGTGATTTCGAGTGAGGTGATCACCGGAGTGACGATGGGGTGGTGGGTGGTGCGGAGACAGGAGACAGGGGACCAGGGCTACCCTGTTTCTGTCGTGCAGCTTGCGTGAAGCCGGAAAGGCATCTCGAACAGCTGATCGTCTTCTGGCGTTGTCTCCGGTGTGGCTGGTGAGCCGCCGGCGCCTCTTCGGACCCTTCAACCCATCTGTCTTGCCAACCTCCGAATCACCGGCGGTCAAGAATTGCCGTTTCCAGCCAACCTTGCGAGCATCACTTAGCATCACTTAGCTACGGCAGACGCGGCTGGAGATGGGACAATGCGCCGAGATATCACAACGTCCGACAAGGAGGGACGAACGGACGAACGAACGAACGAACCGGCTTTCCTTCTCCCCTTCCTCTCAGCTACCCACTTAGATTCTCCGTGCCCCCCCCAATTCACACCTAGGTAATATCCTCCAGTGTAGCCAATGCCTTCCTGTTGACCCATTTTGATATCTTACCTCCGGTGCTAGCAGTCCTAACCCGCGCCATTGTACATACCTCACTGTCCGTCACTCGCCATGGATATTCGGCACTGTTAGGCACTGTGAACCTCCTTCTTCTCCCTCCAATCTACATGGAGTCTGGTTGAGGTGAATATCTTGAGCCCTGACTGGTGAGTTTCATTCTTCGCTGAATTCTCCGAACTAAGACCTTGTGTTAGGATGGAGATAAGACACTTTATTACATACTTCACACTCATGCAGCCCATCCCGGGCTGGCGGCTCTATCAGGATGAGGACATGACAATCGGCGCGCTCCAAAGATGTTGAACCATGCGACAAAAGTTCGTGTGGGTGTAGCACCAACGCGATAGCTCAGCCTCTATTTCTCAGTTGATGCACAGCGTGACGACCAGTCGACCTCTTTAAGGACGAGATAAAAAAAGAAGGAAACCACTGAGGTTTGAACAAACGAACTCTAGACTTGCATCTTTCTTTGCAAAACTTGTTACATGTAGTTTGGAGGCATTGCAAAATCTGCAACCTGGCGACAAAAAAACCGGTATTAACCTCACCCGCCCTCTTTCCGTCTGAGCAATAATCGAAAAATCCGCTTCTTCTATGCATTGGTTTTTGCGGCAGATTCCTCATTACTTTGAGGCTCTACGCTTCATCAACTTCATGTTTCAAGCGCCGGTTCAAGACATCGTGCTCATGTGTGTCTCACGGGTGATTTCGTCTAGTTAGCGGGGAACTACGTGTACTTTTTCACCGGGGCTGGGTACTTGGAACATCCCAGCTTATTGGGTGGTCAATAAGTCTCTGCATCATCTTTAACAAAAAGATACCACTTCATACGGACAATGTGAGGATTTGCTTGGTAGCTCGGCGGTATTATCGGTCTCCATAGCCCGCAGATTACAAGTTCTGCCATTCTAGAGGATGCTAAGGAATTCCTGATCTTATGACCCTGTCAGATGTAGCAGCAAGCCCTAAAACTGAAAATCGAGCTGCATGAATTAAGCCTGGATAGCGTTTTGGGCTGCTGCTGGTATTGCTCCATATGGTTTCTGCCACAAGATCACAAGCCCCACCATCTGCTTTGGGTGGTGGTCTCGTCGTCGTTCGAAAGATGACACTTAAATTCGGCACTTTGAATCAATGCTGGTTCCACTAGGCGGCCAGCTCATCCAACAACTGCAATCACGAAAATACATGGACTTTGTTCTTTATTGATAACGACATTGTCTAATGAAGAACATGGTAAGAGGGGTACCAGCCAACCAGCGCTGTGGACCAGAGGATTTGACGCTATAGGAGAGACATGCACATGCCTCCCCTGAGCGACTCAGTTATCCCCGCTCTTGCACTTAATCTGACAGCTATTGGAGCTGTGGACGATGATTCGATGGGAATATATGTGCTTCTAGAGCACCCGCCTGTAGAGTCTTTGGATGATAACTGATAGAAGAGGTTCTATACTTGAATTGTGGGGTGATGATCCGGAGTCTCCGTACCCAGCAATGGCGCGGTACGTGTATCACTGCGGTCATATCACGATACTGGAAAGAGATCGGTATCAAATTGGACGTATACCCTCACACCCATTTCGAATGCAACCAGGGGAATTATGCACACTGACGCCCAAAACTCTTGCATACTGTCCCATGCAAGAGTTTTGAAAAAGTGATGGAGCTCCGGGCTTCGCGCGCGCTGGGTAGGAATCATGTCGACGCCAATGCTCGGTAGGTGAGCACATTTGTGTGATATCTAATGGGAGTTTCCACCAAACGGAACTCGTTTGGCTTCGTATCGTCTATTAGGCCGTACGACCCGATCAGATCAAACGTCCAGCGACCGCCACTCCCGTTAAATGCCCAGGATTTGCTGCAGTTCCTCCAGACAAATAGAAACCATCTTTGACAGCGGGTATGCAGTAATATGCACTGGATTAGTTGGAGCGGCGGACAATTTACCGGAACGGTCTCCGCTCCAACCCAGTGTCAGTAATTCAGCGAGAACATGGTTGATCTACATTTTCAGCTTTGATTCTATCCCAACTACATACCGCCACTGCAAACAAGACTTCAGTTGGATCATCGACACTTGCTGCTGCTCCCACCGCCCAATTTGTCTCCAAGGCAAAGGAGGAGTTTGAGAGTTTGAATAAGGCGTTAGCCCATTGCCACAACTTTCGCGGGAGGGCTACACCGCTTATAATATATATGTACACTTTTCTTTGAGTATGCATTATGTTCGGGCATTGCGAACAATTGCGCGGATCAGTGGCAATCACTCGGGGGCGCGGACGGCGAACGCCTCAAAATCCGTTTAGCGTCGCCTCAAGCACAAGCCTTCTTTTGTACCCCCTCTTCTACGTATTATTTACCTCACCTCCTTGCTTCCTTCACTTCGGTGACGGACACACCGCGCTAAGTGGGCAGGTAGAGCTAGGTACCGGTAGGCTAAGATAGTAGATAACCGAGAGAGAGAACAGAATCGTTCACATCTCCGTCTCCGACGGACGAGTCAACCCCGCCCGGCGTGTTGCGTCTAGTGGCTCCCCAGTGTCTCACATAATTTATTTCCATTGCAACACTTGGATACTTCTAAAACTCGGCCGTACTTTTTATGTACGGTACTGCAGGCGCGAGTGAGTGCAAAATTCTCGATACGAAGTGGCCCATGGCATGTTTGAGGTTGGAAGGGGGCGGTGAGATTGATGTTGGTGTGTGATACCGCGCGTTCCCCAAGTTGGCTGGATGCCTGAGTTAGAAACTTGAATACCACAGTCTACCGGTTGTTGGCGGTGTGCTGGTGATCATTTGTGGTCACTCGGTGATGGGTGGCAAGAGGAAGTGGCCAACTCCCGATATAGATATAATGTGGGTTGTCATCGCTTTTTAGCTGGGGGCGATAATCTGATACCTATACTTGATTGATACTTGCTTGATTAGACCGTGGATGGAATTGATTTGGTTGAGGCTATCATGTACCATCACTCGTGTTTTTTCTTTCTCAGGCTTGAGACCGCACTCGAATACGTCTAGAAAACTAGATTGAGATGGTAGGAATATTCGGCATAGTCGTAGTACCGAATGTTAACCGGGAAGCATTTAGGCAAAAAGCCAGCTCTCAGATATCAATACCTGTACTGCTAGACGCGATTGCATACAAGAATCTTTGCTTCTTTACACCAACCCACCTTATGCCCAGCAGCTTCGCAGAAATACAGTTACACTCTCAACTAAATTCGTCACGAACTAAGGGTTAAGTGCGTACTTCACAAGCCCGCAACCATTATCACCGTTCAGCTTGCGAGCTACCAACCACCCCTCTCTCCTAGATACACGAACCCCTAGACCCGAAGTCCCAAGCCTACACCTGCCAAGTCTTCGAGCACTTCTCGAGATCGCCGAATTCAACCCTTGATATGTGGGTGCGACTGGGTGTGAAGAACGGAAGATTGGGGAGGGGGCGAAACTGTACATACACTAGATAGTAAGGTACAACTGATTGATACCGTTGAGCTGGTCGGGTTGAATGTTGGGCCCATGTTGGATCCCGAGCCTTCCAGTAAATAAGAACTGATACCTAGCTTATCTGGTAGTGGTACTGTAAATACTGGGTTCGAAACCCTAAGTAAACACTAAGGTTTGAACCCTTTGCTCTCTTTTATCCTGCAGGAACAGTTTGTGAGTGTCACCCGTATGGCTTGGATGGCAAGGCAAAGTTTTTTCTCGTCATCAATCACTGCTGCTACTGTACTAATCAGACAGGATAAATCCTTCCAAAAATAAGAAATGGTGTCTAGTTTAGCGGGCGCAGGCGCTATAAACACCAGAGTTCAAAACCCAAGGTCGGTGCTGTAAACACCAAGGTCCGAAACCTATTCTTTGCTCTCAGAAGGTACCAATCATACTGGCTAGACAGTTTTGGGTTGGGTTGGACGAGGCCAAACCCCTACAGAGAAGCCTGTGTAAGCCCACGTCGGTCTACCTGGTTGTGCCGGCGCTGTCTGTCTAGTCCGGGGCCTACCCGTAACAGTGGCTGAAACTAGGTCTTTTGTTAAATGATTGCTTTCAAAACTAGCCACGAGTGACCGTTAGTGATTGTCATCATGCTGCATCACTTGGGACAGTTTTTCTTCTAGACATAAAGTAGAGTAAGAGCTATCACATCATTATTGAATAGAGAAAAACTGACCCGTATTATTAATGGTCCGTGTTAGTAACAAAAGAACCATCGGTTTGTTTTATATGCTAATCATAAAACTCTAATAACGCTATGTACACTCCGTCTACAAAACCTCATTCACCCACAACCCCGCCATTCCCATGCCGGTACCAATACACATAGTTGTGACCAGCAGCTTCTTCTTCTGCCGTCTCATCTCTGCCAAACCTGTGACAACCTGTCGAGTCCCAGTGGCTCCCAAAGGATGTCCCAAAGCAATGGCTCCTCCTCGGGGGTTAACCTTTGCTGGGTCGATTCCGAGCTTTTCGACGCAATACACTGCCATACTGGCGAAAGCCTCATTAATCTCAAACACATCGATGTCGCTAACCGCCAGACCGTGTTTGTTGAGGAGCTTAGGGACAGCTATAGAGGGGCCAATTCCCATAATCCTAGTTACAGTTAGCCTAAGTGGAGATTAGGGGGGTGCGATGGAGGTGAACAGACCTCGGTGCCAACCCGGCAACCGCAGCGCCCACAAACTTCGCCAAAATTGGCTGTCCCAGCTTCTCGGCTGTCGAGCGTTTCATCAGTAGCACGGCAGCAGCGCCATCTGTAACCTGACTCGAGTTTCCACCGGTACTCTTGTCACCCCACTGCGTGAACGCCGGGCGGATCTTGCTGAGCGCCTCGTATGTAGTTCCGTACCGGATACCATCGTCCCTCGTCACCGTCACCTCCTTCTCCTCCCCAGTCTTGGGGTCCTTCCACTTTGTGATGATGGGCACAATCTCTTCATCAAACAAACCCGCCTTCTGCGCTCTCTCTGCGCGCTGGAATGACTCCGCCGCGTATCGATCCTGCTTCTCGCGCATAACGTTGAAGTCGTGTCCAACATTCTCCGACGTCTGTCCCATAACCATCTGGCAATCGGCCGCATCCTGATTCAAGGCCGTTATCACCTCAGAGAATGTAGCGCCTTGCTTATCTACATTGATGCTCATCATCTCGATACCGGCGGCAATACCGATATCAATCGAACCCGCCACAATCTGGTTTGCAATGTTGTGGATGGCGACGAGACCTGAGGAGCAGAAGCGGTTCGTAGAGTAGACTGATGTTGTGTTGGGGAAGCCAGCGGCTAGGGATGCCGCGCGTGCTTTGTAGGGTACCCCTGTCTCGTTGACATTGCCGACGCAGATGTCCTCAACAAGCGCTGGGTTGATGTTAGATCTTTTGAGGAGGTGCTGGAAGATCTGTAGCAGCATGAGGTCGACGGGAGTGTCTTTGAGACCGCCCTAGGGGTATATCAACCAAGTCCAGGAGAGAATTTGTAGTAGAAAGACATACCTTGAACGCTTTGGTTAAAGGTGACCGTACTGCAGCGGTCAAGACGACATCGTTGGCATTTTTTGAGGTCCTGGTGGGATTTGTGAGCTTCCTTCAAAAGGTGAGCAGTGGGAAGCTGCTTGCTTACACAGTATTGATGTTGGTGGCGCTACTTGTTAAATGGCCTAGAATGTTGGAGAGACGTTGTGTTGACATGGCTATGGATGGTGAGAAGAAGACTGGCTTATGGTTGGTTGGTGTGAGATTGCGCGCGAAGAGCAGTTGTTTTTATGCTGTGGAATCGGTTATCGGTGAGCCGAGGTTTACCTCCGTAACCAGAACCCCATGTGCTCTGGCGTCTGAAGGGCTGATGGATAAAATGGCCAATGCGAATATCGAGCGGTAAGCCGTTAGTGAGTCTATGCCGAATGGGAGCGGGCCGTCAAAAACGGTACTTTCTAACATTCTTGCCGTCGATGTTCACACAACGAGTTGCCGACGAAGTTCCCCGAACGCGCACACACCTAACCCTGGGCGACGAAACACTGCGCAACCGGAGCCAGACAAACCACACACGCTTTTATTACGCATACAACTTCTAATTTTTACGGCTTACACTCTGGAGGTGACCTTTCACAGCTCCCCCCAAACGTCCTTATTCATGGTCCTTTCGAAACTCTATGGTAAACAAAATCGGTTCCGTGGTCTCGACGTTCACAACATCTTCAACGGTATGGTTGCTTGTACTGACCAAGCCTCCAAACTTTGTTTCGGCATCGGTTAGGTTCCACTCAAACCCAGCCGTAGAAATCGTCGAAGCACATCCGACGGGAATAATACCACAGCACGGTCCCAAAGCTGATCGAGGGGTATGCAATATATTGAAACCTGGCGCAAGCAAAAATGTGATGTTTTCCTCACTGACTAGATAGATCTGACGGAGCAGTCTAGGACCCTGCTGAGCGACATAGAGAGCGTGAACCTGGAATAGCCATTAACATCCCACCATGACGAGATCCCGACACGCGAATGCTCACGGAATGGAAGCTCTGGTCTACCCTACCGCCGAATCCTCCAAGAGCAACGACTGTCATCTTTGGGTTCTCAATTCTGGTGGGGTTTGCAGAAAGTGAGGCATTTATGTTCGGGGCAGTGACAAAGGAGTCTGGAGGATCGTGGGTAGCAATGTAGTTCATGCATTTTCCGAAGTCGGTCGAGTCCTGATCGGGGTCCTTGATGATTTTGACGCCCTGAGACTCATAGAAGCCTCTGACATTGTCCCGAAGCGAATCGAGATCACCAATGATGCAATCTGGGAGCTAGTCACTATTAGTTACATCCTGCTAAGTTCGTAGTGTAGATAATTGTACAAATTTCCCTCTCTCGTCTGGGCTTAAGGAATCGTACAAACGATTTGCACCACCGTCCGCGCAAACCTGTAAAGCCGCTATTACCTCTGTTAGCTTATACAAAGTTGCGAAAACGAAGATACTTACAATTCTTCCACAGAGCATTAAACAGCACTTTGTTTGAGATACGCTGGTTTAATATCAACAAAGCGAAGGGCAGCCTTCCCTCACCCTCCCAGTCAATATTTGCATCGCAGAAACTGTAAGGCGCCCATTCGGTGGCGACTGCAGTGCTGGTGGTGACTCTCGATTCATCGCATCCCATGTTGGAGGTTGAATTGGTTTGGTATTGGAGATTGAAATAAAGGCTCTACGCCGAAAGCTGCCTAGTACCCTTCGTCTATTCCCCTCACTTTTTTTACATCCGAATTTAGAACAATGTGCTTAGTCTATAATATGGCATACGCCACGCAAGCGTTGATTCCATACCATCTCCACCCTCTTTAAGAAACCTGCTTTCGAGAGTGATCACCGAAACACCCAAGAAATTATGCTGGCGATAAAGCTTTATTTCCACATGATGAACACAGTAAATATTCATAGATATAAATTCAAAACATCTTAAATTCGCAAATAACGACAAGACAGAAAGAAAGAACCAAAATGAACGGCTTAAAACAGATTGTCCGTTAGTTTAAGTACGCCTCTGGAATTCGGGCGTCTTACTGATCACTAGATATGGTTTATCGCCTCGCCAAATCATCACTCATCCGCAATCGGGAGCTTCAATTGTCCAACCCATAGTGAAAGCTCTGACAAGGAAAGCATACCGTCTCCCCAAAACCTGACCTTCAATGAACCATGATCCACCCCTTTGCAGCCACCTTTCGCGGCGAAGCAGTCAGTGCATATGTTGTAATCATCCCCTCTGCATCTGCAACAATCTGTATCTATTAGTATGGTCCAACATCAGAAGGTTCCTTCAATCGCTTGGTAGCTTACGGTAGAAGAATTCATTGAGAAAGGTCTTCGAGCATTCGTCACATCTCCAATTCCCGAGGGAATAGTTTTTCTTGATGCCATTGCACTCCCTGAGGGTGATAGTATTGCACCTAAACACAGCCTCTTGGTCTGAAATTTCGTCGTCAGGTTTCAGCAAAACTCGCACTTTCAGCTCCAACGCCACATCGAGAGCAACTCTGCCAAAGCTGTCTCGGTGATCTTTGTCCAAGCCATGATTTAGTAGAACCTCCACACAGGCCCCAGTCCCGGCGCTGGCGGCCAGAAATAGTGAGGAGCGTCCAGATTTGTCGACTGCTGAGGTATCTGCGCCATGTTTGAGAATAGCCTCCAGAGAGCCCGCAGCCCCGGAAATGGCGTACCGGTGCAATGGTGTACAGCCGTTTTCGTCAGCCTTCGAAAGCCCGGCGTGGTCGAGAAGGAGCTCTTTAATACCTTCAGAGCGTGAGGTCGAAGCGAGACATAATGCTGACTGCCCATCCTTATTGAGTTTCCACATATCCGCTCCGCTTTCCAAAAGAAGCTTTATAACATTTGTAAGACCGGCTTTTGAAGCAACGTGCAGAGCTGTGCATCCGTCTTTGTCCACAGCGTCTTTATCAGCATCCCGTTGTATGAGAATCTTCACAACTCCTTCGGATCCGGCTTCCGCGGCAAAATGCAAAGCCGTACGACCATTCTCGTCGGTAATGGAAATACTTGTGCCTCTATCCAGGAGAATTCTCACAGTTTCCTCGGAGCCAGCGGCTGCAGCCGCAAGTAATGGCAGCTTCAGCACCCCAACCCATGATGAAAATTCCTCACACGATATATGGCCATCTCCGAAAAAGCGCTTTTTTAGCCTATGGTCTTGCACCTCACACCGCTTTCCGTTGTTGAAGCAGTCCAAGCAGACATCAAAGCTGTCATTGAAGCATTCGCAGCAATCTAAGCCTATCAGTCGAACTGCATGGGACGATGGAACACGGTTGCAAACATACGGAAATAGAATTTTCCTTGGAGACTTTGAGAGCAAATTTTGCAGGTACATCTACGATTCACGTTCCTCGTCTCATCCAAAAGCTGGCATTTCAGTCCAGACTTCTCGTCGGGAGGAGTTGGCTGGGAGTCATCCAACAGAAAGGCCCGGGAAGAAAGCCATAGTGTAACGTCTAGAGGTGATCTTCCAAACTGGTCTGTACTGTTTTTGTTGGCACTGTGGTCTAGTAGGAATTTTATTGCCTTTTCATCTCCACAGCCTCCGAACCAAAACAACACTGACTTCCTATTCTCATCCATTGCATTCACATCTGCGCCGCCATTGACGAGGAACGTTGCAATTTCTTCGAAGCCTCCCTCTAGGGCAATATGCAATGCAGTGAGCCCAGCTTTATTGAACTTCGACATAGAAGAATAGCCGGTGTGTCGCTCCAGGAGGTTTGAAACATCTTTCGTGCCAGCCTTTACAGCAAGATGCATTGGCGTATTTCCGTCCTCGTCGACCGCTAAAACTTGTGCCCCGGCTTCCAAAAGCATTCTAGTTATTTCAACATTTCCCACTGCAAGATGTAATGGACTGTACCCATCCCTAGGCGCTCCCTTAATCTTTCTTGTGGTATCCGCACCATACTCTAGCAGGCTCTGCACAACCTGCGCGTGGCTTCGAAGACAAGCCAGGTGTAATGGTGTCGTCTTTGAGTCCTCGATGGCAGGGTCCTCGTCAACGCCACTCTCTAGCAACTTTCGAACGACGGCATTGTGTCCATTCTGCGCAGCAAGATGCAGGGGCCTGCATCTGTTATGGTTGGAAACATCGGGGTCAGCTCCTCCTCGATCAAGTAACTCAGTTACTACTTCAAGGTAACCATTGTAAGCGGCGAAGTGAAGAGGAGTGAACTGAGTGTATTTATCTGTCGGCGAAACATTGGCTCGCATGTCAAGAAGCTCAGTGACGACTAGAGTGTGACCTTCGAGTGCTGCTCTATGCAACGCCGTTCGGCCCGACCAATCCTTGGCGTTGACGTCTGCTTCCTTTCTCAACAATTCCTTGACTATTGAAGCATGCCCGCGCGTGGCCGCCCAGTGCAGCGGAGTGAGTTCGTTGTACCCAGTGCGCGTATTCACTAGTCTATCAGACGGCTTTTTGTCGCTGGCGTTTAGCCCACTGGAAACGTCCGAAAGAAGGGTCTGTACTGCGGCAAGGTGCCCATTCTCTGCAGCCCCCCCCAATGCCCTACTACATGCATCTTTCCAGGTATCTGTCTTATCTGCCTTTAGTTCGAGAAGCACGAGAATGACCGATTCATATCCGTTTTTGGCAGACAGAACAAGTGGTTCGCAGCCTTCTAATTTTGGATTCGATTCAATGAGGGTAGAAACCACATCTGCATGGCCGTTCTTAGCCGCTGTGCACAGGCACTCATTCAAATTATTCTGATCATCGGGCTGGTAGTTGAGTAGCTTCTTCAATACCGCCATATGTCTTTTTGAGCAGGCCTTCTTCAACGCTGAAAAGCTGTGCTGCTCCATGCCTCCAGCTTCCATGATCGCTTCTACTGCCTCTGCATATCCAGCTGCTGCTGCGGTTTCGAGTGCCTCTGTCTTATGACTGGTATTGTAATTCCCGGTGTGCAGGATGTCCGTGAGAGCTCTGGCAAGTCCTAACTGAGAGGCGATGAGTAAGGGAGAATTAGAAACAGTGCTCATCTCGTTGACCGAGTTTTTGCCATCAAAATCTTGGATACGGGAGTCCTGTGTATCGGCAAGAGAGTTGCGAAAACGGGTTTCCGGAAGGTTATAGAGTTCAAACCATCGCCGTACTTGGTTCTTATCCTCGAGAAATTGTAGAGTGCTCGTGAGAAGTTTTGCGTCGGCGAGGAGAACATCATCGCCAAAAGCTTCCCGAAAGTGCTGGGGCCAGTAATATGCCGCATACTTTAAAAACGCGTAGCATCCAGGGGTTAAAGCCAGTAAGTGGACTTGTGACTCAGAAAAGGATGTGGCATCTTTGAGATCTTCGAGGCAAAGATATCTGAGACAAACTTTTGCGAGATGGGAGTGCCATTCGCTGGAATCTTCAAAGTCGAGAGCTGAATCCCTACCCCGATTTTCCTGACGTGTAAGGAAGCCTCGCACAGAGTGGTGGGCGAAGTGGACTTCGTTGTCTTCGATTCTGATGAGTGCTCCCAGGTTATGCTGAAGAACCTCCGCGGAGTCGTGGGATCGCAGGTCTGGAAACTTCTGAATTTCGACGATCGTGTCCGCTCCGCAGTCTAGTGCAACAGCTACTGCAAGCTGATCTACGGTTAAAGGGCGAACGGAGAAAAGAAGCCAAGAAAGAGCCTTGGAAGCCCATTTCTGATCCGGCAGTGCGAGAATCTGGCAAATTTGCAACTCGCATATGTCTGATAAGCTAAGTGGTTGGGGCTGTAATCCTAATACCGGATCTATTCTTATTGATGCTGGGGTCGCCGTAGATATCGACTGCTCAACGCTAGTCAATGTCATGTCAGCCTCGAGGAAGCTTGCACTGGAAAGCTGTGCCACTGCTGTTTCGATGCTTGAAGATGTGTCCAGAAGCGCGCTCAGTCGGTCGTTCATTGCCAGACTTTTAGCCTTCGAATGTTCTTCGCCGTCCAAGTTTATGACGAAGAGGGAATTCAGTCGCGAACAGATATTTTCTGCTTGACTTGTGATCACAAATTTGAAAGGTGCTTCTGTTTGCTATTTAAGCCTAGCGATATTGCTCAGGAGTTCTATCCTCGCATGCTCGCACTGATCGACGGCATCCACGATGCATACAATTGGCTTCTTTCGATGGTAAGAGATTATCGACCGGAAGAGAGCCCAAAGGTCCACAGTAGTCCAGTTCGACCGCTCTTCCATCGACTTGTAAATATTCTTGACATGATCATAAACAGATTGTCCTTGGCCCAACAGCTGTTGGATAAACGATAGGAGTAAGGATCGAAGGGAATCTCGGCGATTGTCTGCTCGGTCGAAAGAGTATGAGATCACAGCTACTAGTTCGATACCTGGCACTTTTCTCCGCAGCTTCCTGGCTAAATATGTCGATAAAACCGATTTGCCGCACCCTGTGCTTCCATGGATATGGAGCACTGCGGATGATCGACAATCTAACCACAGGCGATAGTTTTCGTGGCGCTCTAGCCAGTCTAGGGTACCAGGATACGGCTGCGGCGTATCATGAAGACAAACCTCTGGGTAGAGCAAATGAAATTGCCTGCGACACTGGATGTATTCGTCATAAGCGCCTGGAGTCAGAATGGTGTAAGTTAAGGAACTCGCAAGAATTAGGGAGTGGATGGTCGCTGACCCTTTGCGGAAATAGCCGCCGTGTTCTCAATCCTTTCGCATATAATGTTGATGTGTTGCTCACGACTATCTGCACCCACCGGGAACTGGCAAATTCTCAAGTGGTCTTCCTCACGCCCAATTGCTTCCTCCTGTAGTAACTCAAGTATAGCAGATGATTTCTCGACGACCTAACTCATCAAACCCAAAAGAGCAATCGTCAGGTTTTGGACCCATTGCAGACAGAAATATAACAAAAGGGGTGACGAACCACCAAGCCTACTGACTGACTGGCTTTCTCTTCATAAAAGCTGAGAATCTTGTAGTGCCATGGTAAGTTCGAGAACCGTTTTGAAACCTCTATCAGGGCAGCTGGTCCAATTTGTATAATCGAGGTCAGTATCCTCCTTCGGTCGTGTGGAGCTCCTTCCGTGCAAGCCAGAGCAATATCGAACAGCAATGCGTCCCACGAAGATGAAACTGTGCTTTGGTGTGGCGTCCCAAAGAAAATCTGGCACTTATTAGAGACAATCTTCCATATTTGATTAACGCTTTACCAGGTGCTCTGTTCGTGCTGCAATGGAGAAGTAGGAACTATCGTCATTTGCAATACACATCAGCTGACAGGAAACTAGTCGACTGATGGCCTACGATTCTGCCTCCAATGCATACTTCCTTGACTATTAAGCCTCCGAGACTGTGGCAGAGAAAAAATCAGAGGTAGGTTGTTCTAATGGACATCAGACTAATTAACCCAGCGATGCAATGGGACTATTTGGCTACCTTGCCCGCCCTCTTTGCGCATAGTGCATTCAGTAGTTCAAAGGCAACCTTTCGGAGACCAGAGGCAGACATCAAATCCCCAGCCGTTGTAGCACCCGAGTCATAACCATAGGTCATTACCCGAGCCTTTGGAATGTGAGCGGCCACGATGTCCTCCAACCATGTCTTTTGAGACGTTTCGACGTTCCCAGGAGCCCATGATTTCGTTCGATGACCGTTGATGCCATGAACCGCCACAATGCTGGCAGCGTTGGCCTTGCTTCCCCATCAAACGCGAGAGACAGTTTTACTTACTCCACATTAAAAGAATCCACTTGTTCTCCTGGATTTTCTTCTGGGGCCAGCACATGCAATCCGATATCTTCACTTTCGGGCATGACTGCTACTCGGCTTATTGGAATGGGTCGCGTGTGGTTAAGGGAGGTTCAACTGCAGTATTGTGCCGATGATTTGGGACGCTGCAACCCCAAGTAGAACTGATGACAGAGCAAGACAAGCGGGCAGCGTTCAGCTTTGATGAAAGAACAGCATCCTGCACAGATACGCCTTGCCATGTCTTATTTTACGAAAACCCCACCTGGTCCTCTGCAGGGATCAAACAATTCGACCCTCTAAAGGAAACGAACAAGAAGTCGCTGTCCCCATATCAACACCGAGTCGCAACGTTCCAAGAATGTGACGATAAGAAACTAGATAAGAAGCAAGAAGACTGCCGAAAAGTGCCTCTACAAGACGATCCGGTTGCCATGCTCTTAAAGGACAAGTACATGCACCTCGACAACCGCGACGAGACTATAAAGTACCTACACGGTGACTCGCAAGGCAAGTGCAGCCGAGACTCATGTCAGACCAAAGTCAAGAGCTGAACTTCATTTTACAGAATATGAAATCCACCTCGATCTCGCCGAGATTTCAACTTCAGACTTCGCAGTTGCTGAAGACAACTTAGAAAAACTTGTGAATGGTCTAAAGTTCGAAGACATTCTGCAATATGTCAGGATACCCCGATGCAAGATATCGAGACGTGCAAATGATGTCATCACCTCATCGTTCGATGGTTCCTCCGCCCGGGTTGGGATTGGTCTCACGGCTTTCAAACTCATCTTCGACCTGCTCTGGAAGAAAGGCGTGAGGAAAATTATCAGGGTCATCGTGGATGATGAGGAGGACACCCCTCACAGCGACGAAGTCATCGAATCTCTTGAGCGTTTCGGGATCGAGGATTGGGATTGGAAAAAGGTAGATTTATGTAGCGAAGTGCTTCTTAAGGTTGCCCTAAATGCGGAGAAGATTACCCTATACTGCAGTGGAAACAACGCTATTCTCCGAAGCTGGTCTGCTGAAGATGGCCTCAAGAAGTTGGAAAGGGTCAGGACCCTTACTGTTACAGCCTATCTGTCATCTCCATACTGATATACTCGCCGCTTAGCTGAAAGAAATCCGCGTTTACGTCCGTCAGGTATAGGCTCAATAGACACACCAAGAACTAGTTCATAGTAACTAACTGATGAACAGCGTCTGGAATCCGAATTGAGAATCCGCGAGTATGTGAAAATATTTAAACAAAGAATGGAGAAGCACTTCCCTAGTACGGTGCTTATCGAGGCTACTATTGAAAACTATACCGGCAACAAAGAGTCAGCAGGCCAGCCTTGGTTCCAAGTAGAGAAAGTATCAAAGTGAGATTTGAAATTCCCTATCCCCTCCGCCCCTCACTGACAAGTCACACTAATTCTGGCGTCGTGGAGAAACGTTAACGCCTGGTTGAAAAACATGGATAAATTCGCGACATTTATCAGGAACATAAAGACCGACCAAGGAAAGGGTATCAAAGTGGCCGTGCTCGACGATGGAATCGATATGCTGCGACCTGAATTCCGCGAGAGCGTCAAAGAAGGTATCTCGTTCTTTGCGCCCACCAACCGCACAACGTGCAATGTGGGGCCTTACTACTTCTCTTCGCGAGGCCATGGAACACTGATGGCCTTGCTCATTCGGCGAGTCTGTCCAAAGGCGGAACTTTACATTGCCAGACTCAACCAAGGCAATTCCCAAGAGGGAAACAGGATACAGCTAACCGCCGACTCTGCAGCGAAGGTAAGATGACCACCGCAATTGTCCGAGAGACTGATCACTCACTCTAAATATGCGCTAGGCAATAAAATGGGCTATCCGGAAGAAGGTTAGCATTATATCTATGAGTTGGACGATCGCAAAGACCGAAAATAACAAGGATGGTATTGAGGCGCTGGATAACCCAATAAAGGAAGCACGCAATAAGAAGATCCTGATGTTTGGGGCGGCCAACGATCAGGGCGGCAACGATACCGATCTTCCCTATCCAGCCAAAGGCCACGGTGTGTTTTGCATCGGGGCAGCAACGGACAGTGGCACTGCCGATAGTGCTGGCAGTAGCCAGGCACAATATGTGTTCCCGGGCGGCAGTGTTGGTGTCGGTTCAGTGCGGGGCTCCACTGGCAGTTCGGCAGAAGGGATCATGGAGCTAGCTAGTGGAAGTTCGTTCGCAACTGCGGTTGCTGCCGGTCTTACGGCATTGATATTGTATTGCGTTGACATCACTGGTGTAAAAGCGAAGCACCGGGAGCGTTTGACAGACTTCGAGGTCATGGATAGCATTTTCACCAACATGACTACCACCGACCGGAAACAGAGGAAATACATTGAGGTAAAGAAGTATTTCGAAGGCAGGTTTGCGAAACTCGACTGGGAGGTTGACGGCGAGAGTGAATTAATCTTGGCGGTCGACAAGATCATTCGGTACGAACTCTCCCTAATATTAATGTTGCACCTTCCATCCTCGGGATCGAAGAAAGCTGATCTGAGTTTGGGGCAGCCCTTATACGGATAGCCTGGAAGTCGATAAGCAGGAATCCATCAGGGAGTAATTGGGCATGATCTTGCTGGCTGGAGCTCTCTAGATCATTATCGTAGGGGAGAAAGTGGGTCTACATGCGGCATGATTATACCAGCATACATTCAATTTACTCTTGTCAGACGCCTGCTTTTCACTAAGACTAGCTAGTACATTCATTTGAATCTTTCTGTCCGGTGGAGCTGAAGTTAATTAGCTGACAGCTCTCGTTCTGAATCGAATAGCGAACAAATTCATCACCCTTGTTTCCCGTTATCAGGGTGGTAGTGGTCGCCTCCGCCAAACATTAAACCAACAATTGCAGCTTCGTTCCCAAACTGCGGCTTCGTGACTACGACCGATCCCAGAACTGCCGGCTACTGAGAAGGCGTCGTTAATGCGGCTCCCATCTCTAGTCGTAATTATCGTGATAAATCATTCTCGCATTAGACGATACTCACTGTCGTTGGCGGGTTCTTCATGCAAAGTTCACGCTTCCCACCGACCCGTTCGCTGCTGTTACCAGTACACCTTCGCCTCTTGAAGAACTCTAGTCCACGCATTGGCTCCTGTCCTCCTCGTGTGCGACGTCATTCCGGGTCTTTTATGTATTTCTCCAGCGCTGAATCATGCACTTCCTGTTGGCCCAATTTCTATGTGTTGTGTGCACTCATAGCGAACCTTCACGTTCAATCACGAAGATTCCACTGATGGGATCACTGGTACAGCTTTTTGGGCAATCAGGCGCCGAAAAGGCTTCACTGAAGCACGGAGTAAACCTAACAGTACGTTGAGGACTTCATCCAGCAAATTCGAAATGGCGAGAATGGGAAAACAATTGCTTATCATCGCACTGCTCAATTCGGGTGTATAAGCTAGGATTCTGGCCGGTTGACGAACTCACCAGCTCGCAATACCAACTTTATATTTTCTGGGATATAGGCGCTCAGCACGCCAATCTCCGTCTTGAACGAAACGCGATAAGCGCGTAGAACAACTACGACATCGATCAGGATATCATTCTCGCGGAAGGTTTGCTGCATTGGTATGCAAGTCCGTTTCGCCGGCTCTGTTATAACTCGTTTCCGAACTAGAGCTAGTTGTACTAGAAGAACGGTTCTGCGAACCAACTCCTGAAGTGGTTCGGACGCCGCTACAATCAAGGCCAATTGAAAGAGTTGAGTTGAAAAAATTAGTTTTGCGCCATCTCTGCACCGTCTCTCTTAGCGTCCGCAAGGTCATCACCGATTAGTGGTGAAGCCAATTAAAACCATTTCAACTAGCAAAACATGTCGATATGCTTTTTTCAACTAGAAACTATCGCCCAAACCAGTAAAAGCGTGGGCACTATATTCTTCAACTCAACCTTTCAACTGGCCTAATAGGGGTACTCAAGGCCCGTTGAAAGAGTTGAGTTGAAAAAATTAGTTTTACGCCATCTTCACGTTGTCCTTATTAGTGTCGATAGGGTCATCGTGATTGGTGGTGGGGCCAGCTGAAACCTTTTCATATAGCAAAACAGGTCGGTGGAATTTTTTCAACCAGAAACTATTGCCTAAACCAGTAAAAGCGCGTGCACTAGATCTCTCAACTCAACCCTTTCAACGGGCCTTGATTACCCCTAATGATTTCGACATTGCAATTGTGAAAGTCAAAATTTCACAGCAAGTCTAAAATCAAGTATCGTGAGGACCTCTTATGATTAGATCCAAGGTATACTTCTCACGATTTTTAACTACATGAAAAAATGGGGTATTTTATAAAGCGGATTGCAACAGTTTGAAGTTACTAACCATCAGGAAACCGTTCCCAAATTTTCCAAATGCTTCTCAGATAATTTGACAACCATTCTATAGGATAAACGAGATTACTCAGTCAAAAAGGTACCCCACTTTTCAGGTAGTACATACCTGTGTAAAGAATCGTAGTATCCCCATTCAAACCCTAAGAAGACCCACCGCAATCTTGACTCCGTTTGGAGGTGGTACGTTTGAGTGCACGAGCATGATAAACTAATACCAAATCTACTTATTAGGTGCAGACGTAGTCAGCATGAGGAACCATATGAAGAGGTGAAATGAAAATGAATGTAGATTGTGTTGGTCTGAGCTGAGTGACATCAAAGTAACTTACCCCGAGCCTCTCTGATGCGTGACTATTCCGTGTTTTTACGGGCCCGCTGAGCCTCATTTAATCTAATCTAATCTAATCTGGTTTCACCTGACCTACATCCCATCCTGTTTCGGCTAGCACGCTTAGAAATGCATGAAGACTTCCGAATACAAAAGTCCGAGAATCAATTGACATCGACACCACTTCTTTCACCCTCTCCTTCTTCCATCTTCTTCCCCATACGGCGCTATGTTTCGCCCGGCAGCTAGATCCGTTTTGCGGCGGAATCCCGTCTCCGCTCCTCTCCACACAACATACCGACAATCCCGATCGTTCACCTTCGGCGCAGCAGAAAAAAAGTCGAGCTTCAAATCTACTTTTCTGAGATGGGCAGCGGTGGGCGGAATTGTATACTACTACAGCACGTCTAGTGTTTTCGCCGACGAACCCAAATGTACACCTTCAACACCCTCAGCCACCTCCGAGCTCTGACATGGAAGAACTACAGTCATCGAAGAACGACCGCCACTATCTACAATTGACGATGAACGCCCGCCGTCACTCATCGACGAAGTCCTTCAAGCCTCGCGAAAAAACTCTACGGAACACAACGACCCTAAAAAGCACGGTGAATCGCCAGAGAAGAGTAGTGAAGACGATAGTTCGGCAGCAGGGCATAGTTTGGAGGCCGAAGGAGGGCCCGAGGGCCTGGCAGAAGAGGCTGGGCAGGAGGGTGCATTCAATCCTGAGACCGGAGAGATCAATTGGGATTGTCCTTGCTTGGGTGGTATGGCGCATGGTCCATGGTATGTTTATTGGTGCGCGACGGAATGGCCATCGATTCGGATGCTAATAGTCACCGCAGTGGAGAACAGTTCAAAACTGCCTTCAGTTGCTTTGTGTATTCGACCGCCGACCCCAAGGGAGTTGACTGCATCGACAAGTTTAAGGACATGCAGACATGTTTCCAGGCAGTATGCACCCCTTCACTTGTGTCTGACGAATGATCGTAAAGCCTTCACAGTTTCTGAGGTGGATAAGATCTTACAGTCCGAAAACCTGTGCTAATGAACTCCACCAGCACCCTGAGATCTATGGTGCCGAGCTTGACGATGAAGAAGCCCAACAATCGGAGACCCTAAAACCCCTCGACCTCGATAATGTAGAGGAAACCCGATCGCCTGCAACCTCGTCGAATGTCCCTACTGAAACGGTCGTTGATCCTGGAGTAGCAAAACCAGACACGGAGCCCGTAGATGCCGACAAGCCGGAGGACAAGGTTGCAGAGACCAGTGAGGGTGTCGATACTGAACAGACGAAGAGTTGAAGGTAGCACGTGCTACATATATACGAACCAAATGTATTTGTATGAGACTTCCGCTGGAGTCATGTAGAAAATATAGAATAGGGCGCAATTACATATACTTGCTGATGCCTGAATAAATTCCCCTACGCCTGTTATTTTTGGTTCGTGGATGTCGGGCCGAGGTGACATAGAGATCGTGGGGACTCATAGAGTGAAATATTTAGCGCCTACGTCATTGGATTGATTGACCCAGGAAGTACAGACGAGTGAAGAGCCGCCGTCAAAAAGGACACCACCACCCTCTTGCAGAGTCACCACCCTTCTTCTTGTTCCTGAAACATCGCAGCACGACATTCCTCCTTTCCAAATACCCTCACCTCAATAACCTGCTACCATCACCGTTATCATCATGTCTAGCCCTGAACGTTCCTATGCCGATATCGCCGCCAGCGGTCCCACGCAGTCAGCCGAAGAAGTAAGTTTTTCCCTCCCTAGTCCGTACATGTACAGCGCAGAAGCTAACAGAGTTGCGATCACTAGGCGTATGTGAAAACATCCTACAATCGATTTCCTTATCGGTTGCTAATGTAGAAGTAGACGTGCGAACCCCGTGGATGAAGTCATTCCTACCGACCAATCCATCGACTCCCTCATCGACGTTCACACCGGTGTCGCCGTTGTACCCTCAGACTTTAAGGAGCAGGAGGTATGATCTCTCGACAACCTTATTCAACTAGCTCTTACGCTAACCGTTTCATATCAACAGGTCAAGACTGAGACGCAAGCTCAGCGGCTAGAAGCCGAAGCCGCCGCAGCCGAAGAGCGGGCCAGAAAGGCCGCGGAGGGGAAGAAGGCACGACAGGCCGCCGAGAAGGAGCAGGAAAAGAAAGAAAGTAGCAAAGCCGAAAAGAAACAAACCGCCAAGTCGTACGCCTCACATCCCATTGTCCAAGCGAACGGTCTCGTCTTCGCAATTATGTCCGTCGTTCTTGGAATGGGAGCGTACAAGAAGCACCAAGCTGGTAAGCTCAACTGGAAGTTGGCGGGGACTTGTGGTCTTGCGGTGGCTGCGTTTGCTGGGGCCGACTACTGCCTCAGCAGCTACCTTTTCAAGAAATATCCTTTCGGACAGAAGAAAGAATAAGTGGACCCCCGATGGGGGTTTGGACGTCTGGGGGTGATGGGGCAAAGTCGGAGCGCAGATGGATGGGGATATCTGCTGTCTATTACGAAATTTCTCTGTACTAAGTATACATGATTTCATCAATCTTCCTGAGTTGAGTTGAGTTTCCTTTGTGGTGGGAGGTTTTCTTTCTTCACTCTCTATCTCTCTACTCTTCTATTTCTTTCTCGGTATCTCGACTTGGTGGGCGGGGGTCTCTTTTTGTCCGGCAAGTGCGGGGTTGTTTCTATGTACATGGAATTGACTACTTTGAAGCTCCTCTTGGTATGATCTTGCCACGGGTGATCCTCGTGCGCTAATGTCTGGGATTTCAGAGGTTGCAGTAGCGCTATAAATGAATGCCGGCACGGTGAATTGTCACCACCTTTGACAACTTCCCATAGGTTCATTCTACCAGAGAAGCAAGCAAGCAACTAGAGCAAAACTTTGCCGGCAAACAGCAACATTGGAGGGGGTGAAGTTCACTTGGCCAATTGGAATATTCTGAGATCTGAATGTCGATAGGTCAATTCCTCAGGCACAACACCTGATTAGTGCAGATTCTGAACCGGGGAGCCGCGAAATAAGTACCGAACCTGCGGTAGTAGTCTAAGCTTTATGCATACTTCCTTGGGTGTTGCGTCGGATTTTCGACGCCTGGAGTATGTCCGATTCGTTGGAGGAACTCCGGTCGTCAAAAACCACTGACACAAACCCCACGTATTTCCTCACCATAAATTTTATATTCGAATGAGCTCGAGTTCCGAGTAATCAACATAGAAAACCAGACATCACTCATAATCAAATAATAGCCACAAATCTACCCACGCCATAAGTCGGCATATCTAAATCTCTTGTATGCTATGTACGTCATGGGTGGCTTGATTTCCGGGGTTTAAACCCTCAGATCGCACAGGATAACTCCATGTTTGGTGGCCGTATTCAGCAAGTCCTACCGTCAACGGCAACAAAGACAACAATTAACATTCCACCTATTATAATTGCAAGGCACTGTTTTGAGCAGCAGTTCCAACCTTCCTCGTTGGATGCTCCATCGAGAACAAAGAACATCTTCCACAGAATCCCCTCGATTGGACTGACGTGTGCTACTTCCCTCAAACCGCAATGTAAGGGTTCAATCTTGCAATTAGATATTTGTACCCACGCCCCGTAGAGCGAGAAGATGTATGGTTGTATATACTCCGTGAAAGCGTAACTCGTAGGGTGGTTTTATTTGGCCTTGCTGCTCTGAGGCCATACACGGGGCCGGTACAAGTGCAACTTGCTTTCTTCGCGGTGTTCATTGCATCGAGACAATCCGTACTTTAACCCTAACCACTTTCATTGGCGAGTTGAGTTGAAAACTAACGCTGAGATTTGCAATGTGGGGAGGTGGGTAACCAGAAGCATATCCATGATTTGTGTGCTTTGCGTTGAGGTATGATACTTGTTCCTGAAGGATGAAGTCGTTGATTTATATCACTTGAAAGAATGTTTTGCTTGCAGCAGGATGCGAGTTGACTTAACCAAAGTTTTTTTACTTTCACTATGGGAGGGGTATTAAACCACACAGTAAAATAATTCTAATTAATTCTAATACCATCGCCTGCTCGCCGCCAAAGAAAACAATGCGCAAACTACCAGTATCATGTCGACTTCCTCCATATCATACTCTATCATTACGTACGATTGATCATCCCTCTAATATTAATGGTTCACAGGAAATCATGGCTCATCTCCACAATCAAAAACGCCGGCATCCAAACAAACATTTACTTTTTCAGACGTCCCAGCACCTTTCCAACGGTCTTCCGGATAACGCTGCCACCAGTCTCCACATCCTTCTTCGAATGGCCCACCGAAACACTTGCCATTAACATTGGCGGGTAATCCCATCCAAATTTTCGACCCTTTGGATAATCCGTCACACTCGAGTCCATAACTTTCTTTACGCGAACAATCATGATATTGCTGTTCATGCACTCCTCAACGATATCGGCCAGAAGTCTTTCCTCATCCTCGATTACCTTCTGCTCCAGAATCTCTCGGTTGAGATGGAACAGAAGCCTAGGGCTCTCTGAAGCACTAGTGATTGTGATGTGCTCACACCTTTCGAGTTGTTGCCGGAAGAGTCTAGTCTTCTCCCGAAGGTCGACTATGAGGTCGGGGTTGGATTCGATAATCTTAATACTTTCGGCGGCAGTGACAGAGAGCATCGCTGGGATAGCAGCGGAGAAGACGTAGGCTGAGGAAGAGATACGTTGGTGCTCCACGACCTCAGGATTGCCAGCACAGAACCCTCCACCTGCGCAGATAGCGTGGGAGAGGGATCCAACCAGCATTTCAACGTTTGAAGGGTCGACGTTTTGATATTCTGTCAGTCCTCGTCCGGTACGTCCCAAGACGCCAAAAGAGTAAGTTTCGTCGAGAATAAGGCGCCATTTGAAGCGCTGTTTGAGTTCGATTATCTTTGGCAGATCCGGCATGTCGCCGGTGGCTTCAAACAGGCCCTCGGTCACGATGAAGCGACGGGTGAGAGGTTTGCGTTTTTGTTCCAGTTGCACCTGAGCGAGGACGCGCTCAAGGTCTTCCATGTCATTGTGGTTGAACCATCGGATGGTGGAGCGAGAGACTTGTAGACCCTTTTGGATGGCAAAGTTCACAGCTCTATCGGCGACGATGATATCGCCTCTCTTGGAGAAGGAAGGGATGACAGAAGAAATGGTGGAGAATGAATGTGCGTAGACAATGCATTCCTTGGCGCCTAGGAATCGCGCGATTTCCTTTTCAGTGTCCATATGCACGTCCTGGGTACCGTAGAATCCTGGAGGTCCACATGCGCCAACTCCATAGTTCCGAAGGATTTGAATGGCGCGTTCCTTGATTAAGTCGTTGGAGACGAGGTTGTAGTAGTTGTGTGATGCAAGGTTCGTGACAGTCTTGCCATTCATGAGCTTTACTTTAGGACCAGTTGGGCCTGCAATGATGGGACGGCGTTCTTCTTCTAATGCTTCGAGCTCGGTGGGTAGCGCGACGAGGGGTTCTGGAGTCCATTCTTCAACTAGCTCATCAATCTCCTATTTACCAATGTCAGTGCTCCTGAACAGCCACAGGGGCCGTGGCGAGCCAGTACCTCTTCAGTCAAGTCCATAGACTTCTTTTTTGTCGAATATCGCGGTGCGAGGAGGTACCGTACGGCGAAGAGGAAGAGACACAGCTCCACCACAGAACGGATCGGGTCGTTTTGGTACGAGTTCTTGACATAGCGCAAGAGAATGGCGGAGCCGGGAACGCGGCGGAATTGAGTTGATACTTCGTCGACAGTGCTATTTAATAGCACGAGAGCGTTGTGTAAGTCCATTACTCGCGGTGTTGGTGGTAGTGATGGTGATGAGCAGTAGTTGAGTTATCATTCAGGGCGTTGGCTGAAAGCTAAAAAGTTGTGGCAAAGTCACTCATCCACGATCGATGACGGCTACACTCTCTTCCGAGGAGCGATCAATGTAAAATAGTATATGTACCATGCAAAATATGTCAACTAGATAGGCAATTTTATGGTGCTTTACCGAGCATAATCCAGAGTTGGCCTTCCCATAAAGCATCATCGTGAAACGTCGTGGTCATGGTCATTCCGTGCAATCACACCGATCACTCGCTTACAACTCAGGGTTGGGGTTGTACTTTGTTGTTATCGAAAGTCAGAAATGGGGATTTGGAGATAGAGACGGGGACGGGGACAGGAAGAGTAGGAGGTATTCATTAAGAGATAAAAATGTTGAAATGGAAGTATTTATTTTCTGTGACATGAGCTTCCTGGTTCGATTGTAGATACAGAGTACATGCACTTCCTCCTTTTCGTTTCTCACGCACGTATCAGTCACTCACTCGCTGCTCTCTACCTCCTCCCACCATCCCAACACCAAAGATGGCATCTCCAGTTCCATCAAATTCAACAACTTTGAGACGCATTGCTGCCATAAAAAAGCTGGAGAAGCAAATCCCCCGTGTCAATATTACATCCATTATCATCCGAGTAGCACAGTTCCTCATCCTTGGGGCATTCTCTCTGGCATTTGCCATGTCGCGCCCAGAAGTCTACCTCGACATCTTTGTATGGCCCCAGAATGCAACCCCACCGTACACGATGCAGGTTTTCCGCAATACTAGCGATTTTTGGCATACCCGTGCCGAGCACCTCCAGAACCACTGGTCTGCGTCGGTTTATGATGTGATAGAGTTCGAATGGAATGAAACGAAGCCGCCGCCAGGGCTGTCCGAGAAATATGTGTGTCAAAAAGATGCGAGGTGGGGCTGCAATGGAGAGCAATGGGCGGCAACCAGAGTTGGATGGCTGGACTCATGGCCGTTTCAACATACTACCCCGGAATGGGTGGCTAGGACAGTGCATATTGATCGGTATGTTTTCTGGCTGGTCGTAGTCGGGGTGAGTTTTGCTTCAGCTAAGCTCCGTTAGAACGGAGAGACTGCTGATCAAGAACTACAGGGCTACCTAGGCATCGGACATAATATTACTGTTCTTGTACACGCACTCGAACCCAGCGGAATAGGCTTCTACAAGTAAGCATATCCTCGACCGACGGCCGTCGAAGATATGCTAAACTCTGTCGAAAATTTACAGATACAGTGCCGTCATGGACTTCGTCATCAGCATCATATTTCTACTCCTCGGGGTGTTCCCCTTGGCGATACAACGACACTTCGAAACGCACCATGAACAATCACCAAATATAAATACCACGCAGGGGCTCTCGTCGATATACACCGACAAACTTAAACCGAATCAGCAGTATGCGTTCTGCATGGGGTGGATTCTGTGGTAAGCAGTTCAGCCATGGCTACACTAAACTGATTGACGTTGATATACAAACCATTAGGAGCCTCTATACTGTTTCGTTTCTTCTCAATACGATTCTGGTTGCGAACTTGGAAAGATTCCAGCAGCTACCAAAGCAGATTCAGTTTTCGCAGCTACCGGAATTTGGAGTAGACATACCATTTGGTGCTAGTACTACCGGATATCAAGCCCAAAATTCGGGCGAAGACCCAGAGGCTATGGGAAGCTACAGCAGATCCACAGGCCGTGAACGTGAAGGAATAGAAATGTAGAAGAAAAGTCGCGAAAATTTTATATTGGTGGTTGGTATCAGGTTCTCTTGTGGGCTGAAGGTCTGTTTGAGCATTCGTTTATGGTGGGATATTACGATGCAAGCAGTGGAGAGTCAATAGCATAGGAGTGTAAAGTATTTTATTGCGACTTGTGAATATAAAGCTGCTTCCTCGCAAGCTGGTGACTTGACCTCCGCTACGGATAGATAACAAATACTTACATAAGTACCGTTGAGAAAAAGGCTGTCTTCAGGATACATCCAAGCCCCGTTTTGTAACAATTGTTGCTCTGAAAGCGACTTTACAAACAAGGAAAAACAGTTGGAAACGTTGTGGTGACGTTTTATTGCTTTTCCTCGGTAACACAACAGTTCTTTCAACTCCCATTTTTTTCTCAATGGTACTTAATGTATCTGACACCCTTCTTATTTTCACTTTTAAGATCAAGGAGTCTTTTGGGACCTACAAACCTAAGATTGCTACATCTCTCAGTGGAGCTGTAGCGGAACGTGTATCACCGAGAGGCGCACGCATGGGTTGCTTGTTTACAGCACGTCTGCACTAATCGGCCTAGGATCGATTACTATTGTTTGCGTAGTTTGCAGAGTCATAAGTCGGCCCCTCTCAACATCTATCCACATTCGAAGTATAAAGGTAGCCTAGGTAGTCCATGGTTCCCATCCTGTGGCAGTGGGCGCATGGGTAATACTTAGACGTTAGACGTTAAGATCAATTCTAGTCACTCGAACTCGATCAAAGATTTCGAGATGCTAGAGCGAGCATCCAAGCAAATAGACAAGCGTGATAAGCTATGCCGTATAAACCTCTAATATTGTCTAGAGTGGTAACTTCGCGGAAGCTCTGACTAGGGAGGAGTGCTCTCCGCTTGCTACAGCACTACGGGAGTGAGGGAGGGGGAGGAGGTGTGACCATGCTCGAATATAACCAAACAGCAGCCATGGTTTAGAACGTCTTACGTGAAAAGAGACGGAATCAGTTTGTCCTATTTATTCTCTGCCTTCACTCACTCACATCTGCTTTCCCTCTCTCTATCCATCCGTCTGTCATCCATCATCCACTCGCTCCACCGCTCACTTCTTTACTCACCTAGCTTCATCTCTTTATCTCTCCATCTCTTGCTCTATTCCTCTGTTTTTCTTCTTCAAACACTCCTAACGACCATGCAATTTCCAGCCATTTGTGTGCCAGTCGTCAAGGTACTTCTATGCCCATTCGCGTCAATTGCAATGGGAGTCCGGAGAACATGTAGATATTTATACAACTGTGATTGGTCTTTAAAGAAGGCTGGACACTTCATCGGATTCCTGCTCTTCCTACGAGTATTGCTGTTTGGTTGGTTTCCAGGGATCCTCGGTGATAAAGAAACTACTGACATTCACAGCTGTATCTGCTGTTACAGCTGTTCTCCTGTGCTATGAGTGGGGTTCCATGTTTAAGTACAAATCACCCGTTGGTGTTTGGAGCTTCAAATGGGTACTGGCAATTGTATGCCTCCCTCCTCCTCGTCCTCTTCCTCACTTTCTCTTTCCATGATTTGGTTAAACTATCTAACCATGGACCATTCAAACTCTAGGCTTTGATCGGTGGCATCTATGCACTGGTCCAAATTATCCACCTCAATATATTTCTTATACTCCGTCGAGGCTACCCAAAGGCTCTGAACATGGCTCTTTCATATGTGGACGGTGGTTTTCTAATGCTGATAGTCGTCAACATTGCTATCACGGTCCAATTCTCCAAGCCTGCGATTCCCTTGCATCGATATCAGTATATCTCTAAGGAGATGAATAACTCCAAGGATGAGATTCTTGGGGGTCATTCATATTTACTGGAAGGCAAGAGGAGACACTCATATGCAACAGTCATGTTTGCTATGGAGTGTGCCAAAATGTAAGTTTCGGGTACTTTGGTTTATGTCTGTGTTTACTGGTGATGCTAATGTTGTCGTATTCTGAACAGGCCGATACTCCTCCTCAGCGCTGCCCTCAACGTAATCTTTCATAACCGTCGCAGGAACGGCCTCGACCTAGGCGTTCCAAGACAAGTTACAATTCCCCTCGAGGATATAGAGATGGACACCATTAATCCAAAGGACGTTACAGTTTCCACCAGCGAGGTAGAGACAGACCCCAGTATTAATCCCACCGGACGCCCCGTTACTCCCACCGTCCATGATTCCAAGGCAGTCTAGGAAGCTGCTACACGCCCTAGTAGCCGGAGCACCACAGCTACGAAGGATACGCAAAAGTGCAAGGTCTCCTTGGACTCTTTGGCTCCGGAATTTGGCAGGAAATCGTTTGTGGATGTGTTGGGTGAGACAATGTGTGTTGATGAAAAGGAAGAATGAAGATCATGACTTCTACTTTTTTTGGAAGCTTCCAATCCAGGGGATTGGGTAAACGGTATGTTTCTTGCGACTCTGGATCTCACATTGATTGATGACTGCTGTTGTGTATTGTTCGGGTTATGATTTTCTTTATTATTGTTGAAGTGTAGTAAAGCTTAAGTTTCTTCTTTTGTATTGTATCAATTGGATTTGAGTATTCTTTGTATTATGCCTTTATTTCCTGGCTAAGATGTATATCTAATCGAAGGGTCAGTCCCTTCCTGCAATGTTTGAAAATGCGAGTACCAGGTGCAGTGAATCATTCAAAATCACTCGAGCAATTTGCGGTATCAGTCAGAACCAGTGCACCGGGGTCGGCTTCGCTGCAGATGGACTTTATTGAACGTACAGACACGGGCAAAGATTAAAGACATAATTATGGGCATTTCGAATAATGGAAGGTTAATGGTTTCTATTGCACGGTTGAACGTTTCATCCTATATTCATGAATGAATATTCGTGTTTGTGTATTCGTACAATCAGCCTTTGTGTGGCTCTGCTCTGCAAATATATACATAGCAGCACTGTCCATACCCACTGTCCATACCTCCTCCAATGAAACCCATATAGGTAAACCTCTCTCCTCAAGTGGCATACAACACACTCCAAAGAATATCATCCAGGCGAGCGAGACCCCTTGCAAAAGAATCTCACGGAGAAGATATCTCGGGTATACAAGTACAAGCCATCCGCTCGTCTCTCGAATTTCCCGTAACGATAGAGATTCCTGACCAGCAGGAATGTTCAGGCGGGGGTCTGATTTGGCCCCGGGGATTGTTTCTCGTTCTCAGCTTCTTTTTGGAGCCGCAAAGCTTTGTCTTGGAATAGGATGTAGACATCCAGAGCTGCAAGAAGAAGGGCACTTAACCTGTGGTAGTGTTAGTCGGCGGATTTAAGGGAGGAGATGTACATACCCGTTTGATGCTACTACCACCATTATCAACATCGAATCACTGAACCACGCATCCCCGTACATGTACCCGAAATAGGCTACAAGAAACGTAGACGCGACGAAGTTTACGGATTGGAAGGTGGCTTCGGTGATGCTATCCATACATCAGCTTTGTGGGATGAGAGGGGAGGAAGGGACGAACATGAATGGACGGTAGACGGGGAACTGGACTGGGGCGCCGCAGCAGACTTCTATCAGTCCCAAAGAGACCACTAGACAACCCTATCCACCACCATTGTCAACACTGTCGTAGATTGGTGATGGGGTATTACTACCAGCGAGAGCATGGCTGCAACCTCCCCCATGGTGTGTCCCGACGACACCGGCATCTGCGAGATCCAGATTCCAATGATGATGATCCAGGTGCTCAAAAAGAGGAGAAGCATCCGAAAAACGAGGATAGCGATGTCGAGGCTGCTTCGGGGCTTGCAGCACCATTTTGCACAGTCTGCTGAGATGTCGGTGTCCGAGTCGCGGACTGCCCATGGGGAGGGGATGGGGAGGAAGGGTGTGTCCATGTAGCTGAAGAACATTGTTGCAACAGGGTGGGAGGGTTTGATGGATGGATTTGGTGGATGGATTTGATGGATGGATTTGATGGATGGGGTGGAATGGTAATGGAGGAGAAGAAGGAGGAAGAGAGGGAGTAGCAAGGGATCGAGTGAGAGTATGTGCGAAAGTGTACAATCCCATCGACAGGCCAATTGGCCGCTATTCTGCTTACTCTAGCTTTTGGGCCGCTTGGACCGTCCCATTTCTCCGCATTTCCTCGAGGAAGCCACGCACGGTAGGATCTCTGCATGCATCCCCTTGTGTGTTTAATATACTCTATCTAATCAGTCCCCGCTAACCCCGGGATCGAACGCTCGAACACGATACGGTAGATAGCGCACCCCGCGGGAAACGTCGTTTGGAGCAAACGCACCACACACTCTCTCTGTTGCATACACATGGTGGGCTGGCTGCCGAGTCGATGCCGGGCAGCCACCCCCGCCTTTCGGGCGACTGGAGCTCAGTCGCTAGCGCCGTAGTTGCGGGAGAGCTCTTACATCTTACATACGATTGTTTGACGATGGAATGAGTGTCTCTGTCTGATTGTCTGCTGATGTTCCTTTTTCCTCCGTGTTCCTGAACCCTGACTCTGGGGAAGGCCGTGCTACCACCGTCGCCGCCACAGCCGCAGTGCATTGGGGATTGAGGGGTGGGGATTGATAAAAAGATTCTGTCAGTTTCGTTATAAATGTGAAATATCGTCGCCGGGAACACATCCCCATGGCTCTTTGGTGGCCAGGGTTGGGCTTGGCGTCTGTGAAAGATCTTCACTCCCCCGAACTCCCCCGACAACTTCTCACTCCACCGCTACCTCTCTCAATCCTTAGCACATACTTCCACGATGTTCTCCGCAAGATCTGCTTTCTCCGCCGTCCAGAGGCGTGCTTTCTCTGTCTCTGCTCAGCAGGTAATGCCTACCCTCAGTTTCGTTATCCAATTGCTCGTAGCTTGAATGGCTCGCTCACACACTCGACGGATAGAACACCAAGGTCACCGTTCTCGGTGCTGCCGGCGGTATCGGACAGCCCCTGTCGCTTCTCTTGAAGCTCAACAACAGAGTCTCTGATCTTGCCCTCTACGATATCCGTGGAGGACCCGGTACGGTTTTGGCAGTGCGGTCGTATTATGGGCGAGAAGCTGACCTTTTCAATCAGGTGTTGCTGCCGATATTTCCCACGTCAACACCAAGAGCTCGGTTAAGGGATACGATCCCACTCCTGAGAACTTGAAGGCTGCGCTTTCGGGTGCTGAGGTTGTCCTCATCCCCGCCGGTGTTCCCCGGAAGCCTGGAATGACCCGCGATGACCTGTTCAACACCAACGCATCCATTGTCCGCGATTTGGCCAAGGCTGCTGCCGAGCACGCCCCCAATGCCAACCTCCTCGTCATCTCCAACCCCGTAAACTCCACTGTTCCTATCACCGCCGAGGTCTTCAAGTCCAAGGGTGTCTACAACCCCAAGCGCCTCTTTGGTGTCACCACCCTCGATATCGTCCGGGCTTCTCGCTTCATTGCCGAGATCAAGGGCACCGATCCCGCCAATGAGCAGGTCACCGTCGTCGGTGGTCACTCTGGTGTCACCATTGTTCCCCTCTTGTCCCAGTCCAACCACCCCAAAATCGATGGTGAGGTCCGCGACAAGCTTGTGAACCGCATCCAGTTCGGTGGTGATGAGGTTGTTAAGGCTAAGGATGGTGCTGGATCTGCTGTATGAATCCTCGTCCTTGTTCCACTTTATTGGTATTAATGTGACTTATAGACTCTTTCCATGGCGTTCGCCGGCGCCCGCATGGCCGACTCTATCCTACGTGCCGCCCAGGGTGAGAAGGGCGTTGTTGAGTGCACCTTCGTCGAGTCCCCCCTCTACAAGGACCACGGTGTCACCTTCTTCTCTTCCAAGGTTACCCTTGGTCCCCAGGGTGTTGAGAAGATTCACCCTCTCGGTCCTACTAACGAGTACGAGAAGAACTTGCTTGATGCTTGCCTCAAGGACCTCTCCAAGAATATTGTCAAGGGGCAGGCATTCGTCAAGGAGAACCCGTAAATAAAGGTCAGCGGCAGTGAATAGGGATGGATTTCTAATTGGATCGTTTGGTGAGTTTTAGAAGACTTTACAAAGGTCAATGGATCGGATGTTATATCTGGGGTGTTTCGATATGATAAAAAGTCTTGGGTTTTCTATTGTATCTACTAGCATGATGGGGCGAGCGATTGGCGAAAAACTTTTTATAGTTATCTATATCTCGTCGGGTGGTTAGATGAGATTTAAAAATCTCTACTTTTTGAATGCTTGATGTTTGCTTCACGAGTTCCCGTTGTCGGTGTCCGTCTGGATTTTGTGGAATTTCCAATAACTCAAAACTATCCTACTTATCTTATACGCCCACAGTCCTACTATATGGTGTCTTCCCTTTAATCTCTCGGGGGATCCCCTCACATCCATCAGTCTCGTCTTCTGCTTCGGAAGACACAAACTTCACCTCCTATCAGCAAGGACTAGTGAGTCAATGGGGCAATATTTCAGGCGGTTTTTGGTGGAGACTACCTAGGAATTCATTGAGGTATTTTTGGCTTGTTTGCAGCGTGCTGGCTCAATACTACGTAGGTCAGGCTAATATCGACAAGCACCCTATACGAGTAGATTGCAAGTAGCTCCATCTAAAAGGGATACGAGAGGTAATGTATATTTAGGGTATGAGGGTAGGTAGTTTGAGCACAATGCTCTGGAATCTAGATATGGGAAAGAATTTGGGGGGGGGGGGGGTGATATTTTGTGATCCAACACAGCGTGCGGCGGATCATAGCGGGGCAATCGGTTGAGTACGTTCACATGTCTACTAGTTGTGGTTGGGAGGGAAGCACACGAACATAATAAATGAATTAACCGAGTGCACCGCTATGTTCCACTCATCCCCCCCCCAACGCAACATAAACACACTTGATTGACTCCACCTCTCTTGTATTTCTAGTCATTCTCACTCGTTTTGTTGGTTCCTTACAGATCAGAAAGTTACTTGGATGCTTCAACCAGTGAGGTACTTAGACTCACAATCATTCGCTCTTGCTCTTGGTTATCCTTGATATGAGTTGGAGATGGACGGTGGTGGTGGATGGGCTAGATCTCTTGAGTTAACGTGGGTCTTGCCTATATATATGTTGCAGGAAGAGCTACAGAAAGAAATCTACTGTGTGTTTCTTTCACTAATGTATCAAAGACTTAGATACTGTTCGCGAGCCTAAGTTTACACCTTTGGTCGATATATCTCACCAAAGTGGCATCGCTAATCATATACCTACTTAAGTATGCAGTCAACCCCACGGGACTCGTAGCAAACGTTGCGTATTCATCACTCTCTGCTCCACTGCTTCGTTCCGTACGCGCGGTTGTTTCCGTTTCATTCCTCAAAGGTCAGGGAGTAAGTTAGTTACTCTATCATCCGTTTCTTGCTCTTCAATACGATCCTCGCTGTATTATTTTACTAGCTGTAGAACTACTTAAGTACAGTGTCAAAACAGTAACACTTTTTTTTTAGCCTACACAGCTACCCACACGTTTGGGATCGATGTACCGATCCTTAAGATGCCTACAACTCTTCTTACTAAACGAAAGCTTCCAGCACATTTAAGAATCCCGGTTCAGGATGGTTTAACTATACGAATGGAACCGGGGGGGGTCCATGATATCTCCCAACCAGGTCGATGAGTTGAGAGGCTGTAGCCCGCTGTTTAGGAGAAACAGAAGTAGTAAAGGAGTTATGTCGGGAGGAGAGGTAGGCTGGAAGATTAAGTAGCAGAGTTACAGAAGTAAAACGACGTGCTCATCCCATTGCTCTTGTCAATGGTTGATGCTCCCACAGGGCTCAACTAAACAAGGTATCCCGAGTCTATTTTGGGACAGTCGTAGAAAGGCGAGTGATGATGTATGACCGTAGTAATCAATTGTTCTCAGCCTATAGCTATCACACAGCAAAATAACTTAAGACACCTCGAGAGCCATGGAAAATGGATGGTCTTGAACTTCAGATGGTAGCGGACGAGACGTCCCGGGCACTACTCAAAATCTCGTCTAGCTCAGATCAATATGAAAATGGAGTATCCCTCGTAGCGTATTCATTCAATCGTAAAGCTAGCTATAGGAAAAAACGGATATAGTATTGCCGGCCTATAGGCGAAGGCGTTATTGGCAAAAAGACTCGCTGACTGTCCAAGAAACATTGTCAAGGCTGTTATGAATTCTCTGGATGGTGATAGAGCTGCGAAGGCTCATCCCAAAGGGGAAAAACTCAAAGCTCTGGTGACAAGGCTGGATGAATACGAGTTCAGGACTGGGCGTGGTGGGGGTTGCAATTGGGTGAAGTTAATGTATAGGATTCTTGAAGTAAGTTTACCCTATCTATATGTTGATCCAGGCTAACCATTAGAAATTAGGAGAATACTAGCCATACGCGAGAAAGAGTATACGACATGAGCGTGAGTAGGCTACGACCAGGAGAACGTCAATAGGTGTTGCTGAATCTACAAAAAAAAAAGCTTTTTATCTATAGAATTCGCAAACATCTGCGGTAATATACATTATAGTCTTGACACCCAGTATGCGTGGCTACAAATATCGTAGCTTTTGAAACTGCTCCTTTTAATCGCCAGTACTCAGATCTTGAACCCAAACCCAGCCATGCACTTCTTGTAAGCGTCAATTTTGTCTATGCACTCTGTCTCTCCTCCCTTGTCGCTGAAGAGGAAGCATTCGTCGCGTGCCGACTTCTCCTCTCTGCAAACACCTGCACGAGTAAGCGGCGTCGAAAGCTAGTTAAGTGGTCAGTGTGATGTACAGCAAGGCTTTGGACCGCTTGGAGATGGTTTCAGCACGACATTTTCTACCCATGTCAGTAAGCAAAATTTGGGGATCGAATTGAGCGGTCATACCGGGGGCAGCACTTGTGATAGCTGAAGTCTTCAATTAGCTTACAGAATGAGAACACTCTACGAACTGAGCATACCCGTCTCTGAAACAACTTTGGCAGAAGACATAACGAAGACGTTTTCAGAATGATGGAGGAAGGAACGCGAGTTTGACGAGGAATGGTGTGATGCTAGATTAAAAATCACAATATTGTTGGGTCACCTAACTATATCCGGTGCATTTTAAGCCTCAACACCAAAAAAAAATTGGAAGGGCAAGATGCTGAAACCAGTTTGCCAACCCCACCGCTGTCGTCACCCGGTGTACCTAGGCCGGCTGATGCGACCATACTTAACCCCGGCTTTGAGGACTTTGATTGCGTCAGCGGTGATATTTCGTTTGACTAGGAGCAATTGTTAACTCCATATGTCGAAACTGGGATGGGCGCCCATACACCACCTCCACCGTTGGATAGTTTGACAAATCCAACCGACCTTTTCCTTTTCAACCCACGCTGCGTCCACCGAAGTGGGATTATTTGATTGGAGGGGTATACGAACCCCGGAAACAGCAACCAAACTCCCCTCTTTCAATCAGTCCAGCTGTCATGTGATTGATTTGGAGGGATCGGTCGCTCAGTGTGTACTCTGGTGATAATGTATTCATATTTCCATGAATGAATTGGGCGAAGGGGATGAAGAAACTGGAGAGGCCAGTCACTCAACTGAAGTAACCTAGCCAGCCACTATATCGGATTCGTGAATACATTATATACTTACCTATATACTGTTCATGTGATGTTCTAACAAATCAATGAAATAAACTTTATGGCCCGAAGTGAGCGTAGCGAAGCCCTAGTGTTACTTAGAAGAAGAGACTTGTCTTTAATGAAATGGTTGCGTGTCTGCCATTTTTAACTCGGACATTGATAGGCTTGATTTATGTCGCATGCTTCACCATACTATAGCGGGCAGTGAGGGTGATACAGTGTCGGCGCCTGACACTAATTTTTTAAGATATAACAGATGTCTGACAAATTTTATGGCTGATAGAGTAAGATTGACATGTTATACTAGAGATACAAATGGTGGTTGATAGTGGAGAGTGACTAAAAGGTGATGATTTTCGTGGGGCAGAAAAGGTACTCCAGCAGTGTTGATGGCTTATGCCTCTGCGAAAACTTAATTTTCTCTTATAATTGTTGTCTACTAAAGTTTTAGATAAAAATTGACTTCGGACTCCCCTTCTCTGACTGATTGGTTGTAGATACAACACTGCCATGACAGATATTTTCCATGATACACTTCGGTTCTGACGCTGACACTTATATTATTTTTGGAGATACGAACACCATGACTGACACCTGACGTATCATTCTCACCGCCCGCTACAGTAAACTTTCCTTTGGAGGCAACACTCGATCTTGTTCTTTGCAACAAAAACCGGGCTAGATGTCATGACTTCAGTTCCATAAGCTGCGGGAAAGATTCGTTTTTATCGCTCGGTGGCTTTGTTCTATGGCTATCTCACGATTGTCATTTCCGGGTGACATGATATGTATCTGGGTGGTACATACATGGGAGCCTCAACCTCAGGTAACCTGCCGAGAACGCTCTTGAAGTTAACATCCACCGTTCCTCTTCCACCCCAGTCAACTGCACAAGGCTCACTCTATGCCCAGCATCTCGGCTCCCATCATTTTAAAGTGAACACGATTAAAGCTACATTAAGGATTGCGACATCTTCATGTGACATCGAAGTCTTTCACTTGCAATCGCGACTCGACCCAACCCTGCGATGGGACATCTGATACGGAAACATGAACGACGATGAATTTTTCTCAGACGATACTACACTCGACACATTGGATGAGGGTGAGCTGAGAGCACTGGAGGAACAGGCAGTGAGGGGTACACAGCTCCAGCAAGAGGCCCGATACGGTCCTAGCTATGTTCAGCAATCTCGACACCAGTACCACAATCCCCGACAGGAGAATTATCAACCTAGCAACCATTCGAGGGTTAATGCGTCGGTTCAAGCGCCTTTTAAATCCCACAGAGGCCCGCTCCAGCAGCAACAGCAACGACAACCGCCAACATACCAGAAACCTCAGAGCTACATCTCCTACTCCCAACAAAAACAACAACAAAAAGTTCAACACTCGCAAGCAAGTCAGAATTTAGACCAACATACACACCCGCACACGGAGGCCCCCAATCAGCGTTCGTTCGCACCGCCTCAACAGCAGGAACTGAGTCATCAAAACTTTGTGGAAGAACCCACGTTACCAATAGGTGCGCATCATACTACCATCATACCTGAGACTACCTATGCCTATGGCAATAATACGGTCCCAATCGATAAACCTTCCTCAGATTATGGAGACATTGATGAATTCGAGGAGACCGCAGAACTGTGGGACACAACGGCGCCGGTTGTAACTGAAGCGCGCCAAGATGCTCAGGAATATCCAACGGTTAATAGAGGTGCAGATATCTATCACCAGGAACCTGGAATACAAGATTGGATCGAGCAACAGCAAGAGCTTGGCCAGATCGCAGACGATGTGGTCATGGCTAACAGCCAGTACGATGCTCCCCCGGTAAACGCGGCGGCTGATGCGGAGAACGAAGCACTGAAGGCTAGGATAACACAGGTATGATATTCTAGTCGGAAGTGTATCACCTCCCAATCGTGAGCTAATACCCCAGTTTGCAGCTTGAGCAACTCAACTTGAAGAAAGACGAGGACTTTCAAAAGACACTACTGGCTAAGAACGGCGAGGTCGCAATCGTCCGGAATAAGCAAGAGCAAATAATCCGAGAGTATGATCGCAAGATTGCACAAATAAACAACGCGCACGGGGGGGAGAAGGAAAAGTTAAAAGCCGAGGTGGAGGTGTTGAAAACGGCGAGGGACCGAACGCAAACGGAATTGATGTTCGTTACAAAGGAGCGTGATGATGCGATTAGACGGGAAAGGGTTGCCAGTCGAAAGATCCAACAATCTCAACAGGAGGTTCCTGCGCAGACTCAAAGGAGCCAGGAACTAGTCATTGGTGGAGCGGGAGTGACACAGCCTGAACCGCTTAGAAACTTGACAATGACTCCGAAGCGAAAGGACAGGAGTTATGCGTACAGAGATGGCTTCGAGGACGACGATGTTTTGATGCATAGCCCATCAAGACAAGGCAGAAAGACAAGGACCCCGACAAAGACGAGCATGAAACGAAAACGCTCTGTGCATGGCAGTCCATTACCCCAGTTGTCATTAAGCCAATCACGGATTGCGTCAGTTATTGTGGAAAGGGTCCCCACCATTGACGACAAGGTGTTAGAGAAGCTATTTTCGCAAGATGATCGACTTGAGGTTAGGTCGTCTCCACTTACACTCATTGCACTATCTAATGTTGATGATATCAGTTTTTTGAGGCTATTATACTACATAGATGTCCTTTCACACAAGAGCGAATCTTCGACGCGTTAATGAAATTCTCCTTTCCTTCGTCGTTGCATACGACCCTTTCTTCATATTTCCTGGACAAGATTACAGCGTTGAGGACAACAGCGGAGAATGGGGCGTTTTCAGTTGGTGTTTCTCGTGTTTTACTTGGCATGTGGTCTCGGTGTTTGCAGGAGGGATTTGTGAGTCAAGTCTGTCCGGTAAAAGATGCAATTGCTGATATTGAAGTTAGTTTTGTGCGTTATCTTTGGTAGTAGAGCTGTTCCGGTTCGGTATCCTTTGGACCCAAGGAGGTCATTGCTTCCAAGTTATGGATGAAGCATTAAACCTAATACAAAAGACCGTCGATATCAATGCGATCCCTGCGGCAATGAAGCGGGATGGTTGTGAGAGAACGGCCGGAATTCCTACAATTTCTTGTCTTCAGATCATGGAAGACATAGCATTGGCAAGCCTTGAGGAGGAGGTGTACATTAAACGGTATGTGCCATAGGAAATATCGAAATTCGGTGGGCTGACTTCGACTGGAGATTTTGGAAACAGATTCGGGTTGATTTCCCCATCATGTGTCTCCACCCGGGACAACCGCTGGAATTGATTCGTCGTATGGCCAGCATACTCTGCACTTCAGTTGTCAACGATACCTTCGGTCCAATTACTAGTAGTAATCAGCGGAAGAACGAGGAATTTCTACTTGAGGCTGCTACGAAGCCGCTCGAAATGGCACCGAAACAATCGCCCAAGGAGAAGAAATATACTGTAATGCAGGTTTTGGAGTTACGACAGGAAGTGTTACAATTTTTGGGATGTGTTTGCAGTACTGAATCGGGAATGTTGGCAATGGCTAAGCATGATAACGCCGTGTCGAGAGTTGCGATTAGAATTGCCGAGGAAGTGGATCAATGCTATGAATGGCGGTTGGGTGAGGGTTCAAGGTAGGTTCTATGCCGTTTCATTCCCATAATATCGAAACGCATCTAATATGTATGAATAGACTCGACTTCATAAACTTCACTGTTCGCCTCCTTCATGGCATAATCACTAGCTACCCCGATGAAGCCAACGGCAAGCTAGCAACACACCATAAGCACCTTGTCTCGATGACGCGCATCGCCTTTAGTGAAGGGATCGCTCAGGAAGCTGGACTAGAGTCGGACGTTATCGACTGCGCATTTGCGTTGCTGGAGAATATGATTACACCCGACGAGGCAGTTGCATTGGAGAGTATGTTCAACACCTAGAGGTAACTAACCTAGTCTACCCTTATTCTATATTATTTCTGAGATGGTTCAAGCGAAGTGTTTGTATTTGTATTAGATCTTTGGACTTTTCTTCTATGCAGGCGAATGGCGCTGGTTTGGGAGTGTTTAAGGCTACATATTTTTCTGGGCCGGAGCCGCGGTGGGGCCCACTGGGCAAGTAATCGCAAAAATTTTCATTGGAAGAGGACGCGGGAGGTTGGGAAAACTTGTGGGGTTTCTGCGGTGATGCGGGGGTGCCGTGAAAAGCGGCTTTTTTATCTAGATGACTCAAACCTGCCGGCAAAACCATGCAGTGGCACCAGGCACCACCGGTGTGTAGCTGTGGTGTAGCTGATGTGAGGAAAGGGCGCGTTTCGGTTTCCAGGGAGATTTTGAAGATAGGTTACCTTACAAACTCAAGGGGTTTTAGGGAGTCCCAAAATATATCGCTCGGGGAGGTCCTAAGTGCTCACCATTTTGGCGAGTGGGATCGATAGTCTTCCAAGGACCTGGTTACCGTTCTTTTCCGAGGGGAAGAAGAAAGTATATTTCTCAAAATACTAAGGCGCAAGTGCATATGTACTATACAAACGCAGTCTCGAAGTATTTTGGAACAGTTGTGCTATACTAGGCCTGATTAGGATATAATAGGCTTACCCGGATGACAATGAAACATGATCATCGCTGAACGTCACCTCTTCTCCTAGATCACGACTTATTCGAGTGACCAGGGGGATTTTGGCAACCACCATGAATACGACGCGCGATTTTGTGCTCGATGCGATGGGACGTCCAGTATGCATCTGATTATCGGGAGTTGATGTGGTTCGCTTCGGTTGGGTTCGATGACCCATGGGTAAACGGGACGGCGGGCTCCTTGTTGCTACGGTGGGGATTGGTGGCCATGAATGGGAATGAGCGCGCTCGAGGATGGATGCTATTGCTTAGGATGAATTCGTCCTGAGGGGGTGTTTATGAGGCTGGATGGGTTGTCGACTTCATCGATGACACGATCTACGGGGTGAAGTGACAGGCTGGGTTCGGCTGTGGGAGTGGATTGTGTTTTGGGTTTTCCTGGGCTGGGCATTAATGATATGGAGCATTGACGATATGGGCATTGACGGTAAGGGCATTGAAGGTTGGATTGATGATATGGGTTATAGTCGCGCGCGACACTCAGATGACGGATCGTTATGGAAGAATCGAGAGAGATGGCCATCGGGGGTTTTCGTCGGCAAGTGCTGGGAAACGACACCGGTTGCGGTTTGATATGAAGAGTTCAGTCGTGAGGTGTTGGAGGTGCAAGTTGAATTCGGTGGTTGCGGTTTGATTAAACCGACTTTGAAGTTCAACACTTGGATTTATTACATGATAGGCCACATGACATGCGAAAGTATTAGAGACGATCTTGTCATGACAATTCACCATGCCACTGCCTTCGTGGGTTTCTTAGTTCTGCGGTTTCTTTAGGTTTGGAGATGTGTCTATTCTGTCTCTACTGGAGTATTGGAGAACTGTTGGTGATACAACCGTGCATGAAGTTGGTCTACGGTGTAGTGGCCGAATATGAATGAACTAGAGAGTTAGCTTTGAGGTGAATAATTGAGCGAAATCGACTTTTGACCTTGCCGTCTTTTCTGCAATTTGCATTGCGACAAAATATCTGCGACTCGAAGACGCAGAAAAAGTTTGTTCGATATATATATATATATAGCGAAGGTGCACATTCCAATGTCCTTGGCGCATTGCAGAGCTGGGTATGCATATCATCCTGTGATTGGTAGCTGGATTGTCGGCCTATCGGCGCATGTGTGTGGGTTTGAAATTGGAGATAAAATGTTTCCGCCTAATTCCGGTTGTGTTTGAGCCAGCCAGCAGCGCACAGTGAACCTCGTACGCGAAATTGATCGTGGGATCCCTTCATAGTCTCAAGGGGCTAATAAACAAGAGACAAGAAACCAACGGTTGCGAAATAATATTCTTCTTACCCTAAATAACGTTTTGGTGGACCGAAATAAAGGTCGGCAAGCTGCGAAAGTATGTGTGACAGAGACATTGCAGACGAGACCGCGGTTTCCCTGACCTTGCAAGCAAGCAATGCAATCAGCAAAGCAAAGCAAAGCAAAGCAAGTTGCAACTGCATTAGGAGATACAGCTAGGGAGAGCGGGCGTCACAGAAAGGAGTCACGACGCTACACAGTTTCTCCACTCTGGCTAGTACGTGCTTCAGAATGGCTTCACGATCCAGCTACAAGAACCAGAGTATTCGGCGCTGCGTGCGTGCGTATCGATATATATCGTGCATATCAACAGAGCAGAACTGCGCTGGCCTCAAGGCTGGCATCGCATCGGGGTCTCATCTCAAAAACGGAAGATTGTTCGCGAATCCTACCCACAAATGGGAGGGATCCCTGTTTCAGCGGTCACGTGAACGTGTGGTCGTGTCGCGCGTTTTCTCCCTGGGCGCGTGTACTCCGCTCCGCAAGTGAAATTTATTTTGTTCTTGCTTTACCGCGGGGATGCCTCCCATGCACCCCCCAATAACTAACTCAATCTGCAGCCTGCCATTACCTGCGAGCTCCCTTCCATCCGCACAGGCACAAGACGGCCAAAAGCCGGAGCCAAAAGCCAGAGCCAAAAACGAGTCTTCAGCGAGTGCAAGTGACACGGCATCCCCGGTTTTGTGCTTGCTGTCTTGAACACAGGTCAGACTGGAGCTAGACAGACGTACTACTGGGTACAGGTGCTGCCTCTGGCTCGCCTTGAATTACCTCATCCACCCGACGCGCAGCGCAGAAACAGGCATCACCACGGTATCAGCTTAGCTAGCCGTTTGCTTCCCAACCCCCAACCCCCTCTTCCGCGCTTCCAAAGCCTCTGTGGTTTTTTTTTCTGCTGCTGTACTGCGGCAGTTAGCGGGCTTTGCTTCGCCGCTTTCGTGTTAACCACCTGCGCTGCGTATTCCTATTCCTCGGGCGTTCTAATCTCTTTGTCAGACTCCGAGTCCTGGACCTCCTCCTCCTCCGCCGCCTCCTCTCTTCAGCTCGTTCTCACCCTTTCTACCCTTTCTCTTCCCTCACATCCGGTATTTGTCACTTTACGCGTGTACAGATCTACTTTACGCCATCTCTCCAGTCGCTTCTGTTACGTGTGTTTATCAATTGCCTCGAGCCGTATCATACCCCATACCGTTCACCACCAATTACCACAAAGAACCACCGTTCACGCGACACCACAATATTAGCACCATCCCCTTCAACACGACCACGTCGACAAAATCCATTTCGACTCCCTCCACATAATTTTGTTGAATAAATATTTTATAAAATATGTTGGACTCATCTTCGCCAAATCTCCTTCGCGTCTCGGGCGTGAAACGATTACTTCCAGCGTTTGAGCCCTCATCGTCCCCACCACGGTTTAAACGCCAAAAATCTCGCACCGCCCTTACTGAGGACGAAAACCGATACCCTACACCCGTTCCGTCGTCCTCAATTGGAATTCTACCGTCCTCGCCTCCACCTGTTGTTGCCCCGGTTGCTCGGAGACCGGTGCTCAAGCGGACCCAGTCCACAGTATCAGAACGCGCACCGCTTTCTGCTGTGCCTTCAATCACCCTCCCCGAGAATGGTGAACCGATATTACTCGGACGATCGAGTAATTCTTCGCATTATAGGCTTTCGGCTAACAGACTTATTTCACGCGTCCATATTAAGACCACTTATATTGCTGGAACGGGGTCAGCAAAGCCTAGAATTGAACTCAAATGTATAGGATGGAATGGAGTTAAAATTCATTGTCAAGGCCGCGCTTGGGATCTTCAGAAGGGCGATGTCTTTGTGTCGGAAACCGAACATGCTGAAATTATGCTGGATGTCCATGATTCGCGTGTAGTGCTTGCATGGCCTGGGTCTCCAGCGTTGGGCAACCTCCTGCCTGGTTCTCCTTTCCCTGGACCTCCGACGGGCAGAGTTGCTAGGAGTCCATCACTTGATTGGGAGGCCGGAAATGATGAGAATCTCGACCCTTGGGAGAGCGCTCGTCGTGTCAACGCGAGAACCAAGCTAACGCCCATCTCACCAACTCCAAGACGGTTGAATGGAAATTCAATGATCCGACGACCATCTGCGTCTATGGCAGAAACATTTTTGGATATTTATGAGGATGAACCCGTCCCAGAAATTTTTGATGAGACCCAGATTGAGTTGCCAGAGCATATTGCAGATGCTGCTTCAGAGCCATCGCGTATTATCACAAAAGATGTTGCGGAGGCTTTGACTGAGATGGTGCCGAAGGATGATACGCTTAGCTTTGAGGGCGAGATCGAACTGCCTCCCATGTCCCTCTTTTCCACCGCAGAGGCTCTTGGGGCTGTACCAGATACTCCACCATCATCTTTCTGCCGGCCTCGCGCTTCGACATCACCTCTCTCCCAGCAAAGCAAAGGAGCTCGCAGAAGAAGTGCATCTATTTCTCCCAACAAACAAATAACTCTTCAGAACCACCTCACGAACCAGCTGGCATTTTCTCGTGTAAACTCAATGCCATTATCGGAACTCTTCGCCAATCTTCCAACTGCTCTCGCGGCATCTGTAACCAAGGAGCGAATCAAGGAGATCCTGTCGGAGGTTCTGTGTATCGGTGAGATTAAGAGGGTCGGAAAGGATGCTGCCGGAAAGCCGCTAGAACACCAGTACTATTACATTATGGATCAAGATAAGGATGAAGGGCGGAGGCTTGCTGCTGGCGGAAGAGCTGGAATGAGAAATTGCAGAAAGACACACAAGGTTCGTATAAATAGAATTCTCGGTTCAAGCCGTTGGCTAACTAAACTGTTAGCAATATTACTGGAAGAAACCTAAGAAGATCTCGTATTAGGTGTGCTAGCTCCTCACAGGGTTCTTCGAGTATGCAGTGGATGTTTGAACGGTATAAAAGGGTATCCTTTTTTTTTTTAACAGATCTGTGATTGGTGTTGCATTTAGCGATTTCCTTTGTTTTTTCTCTCCAGTAGTTCCCTTTGGACTCTTCGCTGAGGTATCTTGTTTCTGTTTATTTGATTGGTTTCTGCTTCGATTCTACCTTCCATGGTTTCTTCGTAGGGGTTTCTTTAAGTTAACGATCAATGTTTTTTAGTCGGCGGTTTATGGCTCGTGTTTGTTCATTCCGCTTTTGTTTCGTTTCCGCTTTTACGAAATGTCTGGTGAGGCTTTATGACTTTGCTTGTCTGGGTTGTTAGCGACGTTGTTCCGTTCTGTATCGGTCTGTTTGATCTGGACATGTTACCAGTGGAGGCGATGAGTGGTGGATGATACGGCTCACATGTGGAAATTATGGATTATGGCATGATCATGATGGAGAAAGGTCAGTGTTGGAAGGATGGATGGATAGGAGTCCGGCGTGCAAATCGATCGCCAAAGCTTTGGATGGGATATATGGATGGTGAGGTTTTAGGATTTCCTTTGTTAGAGTGGTTTCCTTGCTGTATGTTGTATGGATATTTCTGGATGGAGACGATTAAAAAAAACAATACCAACTGAGAAATGATGTGAAATTCATGCGAGTAGTGAGACGTGACGTTGAGATTGATGCACCGAAAGAGGAGGGTAGAAGGGCTTTTGACGTTTACCCGGCTACTCCCCCAGGACCCGCTTTCGGCGGAGGTTTGTTTGGTTTATTGAGCACCCACCCAATCTTTTCGTGTCGTATTCCCTGACCCGAAGAAAACAAAAAACTTCTTGCAGAATGAGGCTTCTTCAGCCCCCAGGGCTAACGAAGATTTCTTGCGCTGTTTTTGGAGGTTTGTGATTTGCGGGTTTTCTGTGCTACCCCACGCTTGATGGTATTTTGATTCGATGCAGCTTCATTTAGCGCGCAAGGGCGCCCTTTCGCCGATGCGATGAGGGGGTTTGCGATGAGATGTGTATTGTGATGTGATGTGTGATATCAACTCCACACCCAGTTTTTTTTTTTGCTTTTTAGATTGTAAGATTGTAGGGCGCGGCACGGCGCGGGATTTAGTGGGGGATTTGTATTCATGGGGAGTCACTCGGTGATAGTGGCAACCCTAACCTGTGAGGGAGACAGGTTAGGGTTATCGTGGTGAACTGCCAGGGAGCACCTTTGTGCGCGATAGTATTGGTCATATGCGCGTGATACCCGGTGACGAACTACCGGGGTGGAATGTCGAGAGCAAAATCAGTTGAAGGTGATGAGTGTTATCTCGTTGGTGGCCGCCAAAAGAGAAGTGGCATTGGTATAAAACAAACATCCAAAACTTTTTTTACTCCCCATAACGCCTTTTCAATGCTCTCACTCAACTCAGATCACTGCCCACAATATCTTTCTTTAATATATCTTCCAACACCTTAATCGCAGTCCCCGCTCCTCGTTTCACCATCCTCGCCTCATCCTCTGACGCAGCAACGCCACCACCTTTTACCCTCTTTTTCAGAAAGTACAACACACCCCTCACCAACTCAACGTTATCTGCAAACCCTCCAAAAATACTGGAAATTTGCCACTTGTCGCCTTTTGTATCCGTGAAGATGGCCGTGAAAAAAACTTCTAGGAAGCTCTTAGTTGGCGACTGCAAATAGCTCCAGTTCAGTGTTTTGAAGATAGTGATAGTGAGACTACCGCTGACCACTAGTGCGGCGTACAGCCGTGCAAGATTAACAATCTTTCGAAGTCCGGCTGGCTTTTTCCAGCCTATATCCGTGCCCATCCCTTCATCATCTTCGTCCTCACTCTGATCTGGGTCTCGGGCAGCACCGTTTCCATCGTCCTCGCCAAAGCGGCGGAAATAGTCCCATAGAGTGAAGGTAAATGTCATCTTCAGTGCGTGTCCCGCACAGAGCTTCTTGGCGACCAGAGTGTAGTAGGGATTATAGTTTGCTTCTGCAGCGGCACAGTGGAGGAGCACGCGTGGTATTTCTCGCTCCTGAGAGCGTTTTAGACGCAGCTTCAGAAGTCGGGTGTGGGCATCTGTAAAGTCAGTCGAGGAGAGGAGCGTGATGAAAATTGCCCTGCGGATGTCGGTGTTCATTCGATGCTGCCTTGCGAGGGCGAGGAGGTCGGGCATGGCAGTGTCGTCTTCGTCATCAGACATATATGCTGCTGGAACAGACTGTTCTTCAGGTACGGAGGGTTTGACGGGTGCAGATACACCAGCCCAGGAGGCACCAACGAGCCACCATTTCCCCTTGATTTCTGTGTTCCTGATGTCGTCGAGAGAGGCACGGAGGGGTTCGGTGGCACGAAGCTGGCGTGTGTTGAGGGTACCGAGAAGCTTTTTCATGCGGATTGTATGTTCGGTTGTTACGGCGGAAGCGGCGGTGGAGGATTTTAGACGGTTGTTTTTGAGATTGGTGAGGGTTTCAATCATGAATTTGGTGCGGACGCTGAGTTTGTCGTGGCCTCCGGCTTTGGCGATGGCGGGTTGGAGAAGAAGGACTAGGGACTTGAGGGCGGTTGGATCATCACTGCGGAGTTGAGGTCCAGCATCTGAGAAATATTAGCTATGCAGAGGGGGGACTCGGTGATACATACTTCGGACGATTTTTAGTAGAAGCTCGGTGTGTAGTTCCGTCAGATCAGACAGGAACATGCGAATAAAATCAAAAATGAGCACACAGCCGACAACCTGAAAATTGTAGAGCTCAGACAAAAAGCTCATCAAATTAGTACATTCCTTTCCGGCAGTCGAAGGGTTCGCAATTCCGTTGGCTTTCTCGTGATGACTGATGAATTCCTCCACGATCCTCTGCACAACATTAGCGCCAACATCCGTGCCCATTATCTTGTATAATCCCGCCAGAAATCCACCATGGAGAATGTGGTAAGTATCTGTTAGCACTGACGGGTCGCAAAGTATAGACACGAGGATGTCGGTCAGGATATTGGTAACATCGGCTCTTGGATTGGTTCTATACAGTTCCTCCACATCCCCAAGGATCGAAACTAGCTTGACTTCGGACAGACGATTGATGAGACCCTGGGCTTGTCGTCGAAGGCGAGTAAGGCGTTCGGATTCATTAGATGCTGATTTTCGTAAAGATGGGGGTATATATTTGCCGACGCTCGGCTTTGTTTCTGACGTTTCTGTTGTCGATGTTGATATACCGGGTTTGTACGGGTTTTCTCGAACTTTTGGTACCGCTACTTCGTTTTCCGAGGAAGCATCGTCGCCGCCCGAAAAGCCTTGGGTATTGTCTTCCACATCCTCATACTCTTCCGATCCATCGCTGTCTTCTTCATCCTCATCCTTATCTTCATCTTCATCACCAGTCACATCATCATCCTCTTCCTGATGACCATTATCTGCCACCTGATCTTCCTTGTTCTTCCTCGCCGCTCTGTCTTTCCGGTCATCTAAATAATTGCTCTCGAGTCCCTCCAGCAAGAAGTCCAACCCATCATCCCCAAAGGCCTTTGGAACTTTCTTATTCTTAATCTTCAGCTTCTTCTCCAAGTATGCAATTTCGGCGTCATCTTGTGCCAATTTATCCAGCACTCCCTTGCTGAGGCTCTTCTTCGGCGCAGGCTCCTCGGGGTCTTCGGTCGCTTTTCGTTTGACTGGCTTCGCAGGCTTGAGGATTGGCTTCGGCTGTGGCTTCTTAGGCTCGGGTTTCTTTTTCGCTTTTGGCGCGGTTAAGGCTTCGATATCGGAAGGATCTGACACGTCGAAAGGATCTTCCTCTTCTTCAGCTTGTACGCCTGCGGAGCGTTTCTGGGTATGGTGCAACTGTCGCGACTTCTTTTCTTGCCGCTGCTGTTTGCGTTGATTTTTGCGATCTTGCTGGGGCCGTTTCGCTGCTCCTTTCCGCCTTGACCTGGGACCTCCGGTGTCGTCTGTTCCTCGTCAGCTACCCTCAACTCCGCAGCAGCTTATTGAGCAAACCGAGATTCAGCTCGTCGCGGAGCGCCTTAGGTAGTCGAATACCGGTTTCTCTATGCGGTGTGGGCATGGCGGTGATAGCTGTATAAAGGGAGTTCCGCAAAAACTGTGAAGGCTAGGATGCGGCTTAAAATTTGACAGATGTCATGTGCGCCGAATGACGCTGTGTGATCCACTTAGCGGGGCATTCCGCCAAAAGCCCCTCATCACTTTTTGCCGGAAGTTTGTGGGTTGCCACCATTGGTGGTTATTGAAGCTTGTTTATCTTCCACCTCGGGCCGCTGTCGAGCATCTACACCTGTGGTTACCAAGGTGCATTGTCCACCGTCAATGATTATCTATCGGCGAATGCCCGTCTACGCGTAGAAACTTATTTCGGCAGGTATATCGAGGAACCTTGGGAGCTTGAACGACGTCTCGTACGAATATAAAACAGCGATGCCCAAACTCTCACGATAATGCCGCAATCCATACACGTGCCAACATCTGAGGATAACAAATAGTCCATCAACAGCTTACGTTCACCTGAAGTCGCCACGGGAGTTTCCCTCGTCATAGTGGTCCCAAGATCGTGGTAAGCATCGTCATTCGGTGGCAACAGTTTATCCGGCCCGATATCCTGAACCCTAGTCCGCCCGAGTACCGAATGAGATTTGCCTTGCATGCGTCTCGGGCAGACTGCACACCCATCCGGGCTGACACGATATGAGTGGTCGCCGTATCTATGACCCACCTACTAGCGGCCATGGCGGCTCGTACTTTGCTCAGCAGAAGTTTGTTTCAAGCCGGCGAAATCTATCTCGCCAACCTATTATCAATGGAATTATATGGCAGAGGCTACCGATTGCAGTGTGGCAACTGCGGCACAAAAACAAATAACGGGCGGGACGAACAGCGAAGTGGTGGTGGTGCAGTGCAAATTTTCCCGTCCCCTCCCAAAACCACTGCAGTGGGATATCAGGTGGAATCGTCGAGAAGTGATGGAAGTTGAGACGTATTTATGTGTGTCGATGGACTTCGAGCCACTACCATACTTAATTCTTAAGTGAGTGCTATTAATAAATGTCGCGAGCGACTTTCGCTCTCGTACCTCGGAGGCTGGACTCAAGCCGAATGATTTTCGTATACCAGCGTAGTTACCGACCGCCGTGGCTTGTTCGGCGGAAGCAAGTGGAAAAACAAGGGTTACAAACGGTGACAGGCGAAAGAGACGCCGAATGACGGAGCATTCGACGGATGAGAAGGCTTCCTGTGTGTCTGGCTGGCTGACTTTCCCATGCGATTATCGGCGACGCCAAGGTGCGGTGGAGGGGTTGATTCACGCTACTCGACCCAGAATCGAGAGGACTCTTGATAAATACCCCGCCTACCTCCATCTCTATCGGTCCATCTCCCCATCTTTCATAACATCAATCAATACACCCCACTTTTCCATCCACCCTCCGTCTCATATCCAGGTCTGTGCTTCTCTTTCACTTTTGCCGATATTTTGAAACAAATTCCCGATCAACTTTATATCGAAAGTGGGGCTAACTTCTACCGTTCGTTCTGCTGAGCAGATACCCTTCAAAATGGTCAAGGTTGGAATCAAGTAGGCTCCTCACTTCTCCTTCCAATAACCAGAGCAGTTACTGACCCGTGATATGTTTGCAGCGGTTTCGGACGTATCGGACGTATTGTATGTGTAAACTCTTACAACACTGTCGGATACTCCATAATGAGGAGTACCCTTCTCGATCTGTTGTCTAATCTTCTGCGCGTGCGTCATGCAGGTCTTCCGCAATGCGTGAGTTCCACACTTCCCCCCGTTGTTTATCTTTACGCATCGACAAATCAACTAACTGCGTCTAGTGTCGAGCACCCTGATATCGATGTCGTTGCAATCAACGACCCCTTCATTGACCCCAAATATGCTGTATGTTACGCTCCTACACACAGTTTCACATTGCCCGATTAACGACGGCGGAATCGTAGGTCTACATGTTAAAGTACGACTCCACCCATGGTAACTTCAAGGGAGAAGTCTCCTCCTCCGAAGGTCACCTTATTGTAAACGGAAAGCCCATCCGCTTCTTCCAGGAGCGTGACCCTGCTGCCATTCCGTGGGGAGCTGCTGGTGCCGACTACATCGTTGAGTCTACTGGTGTCTTCACCACCACTGAGAAGGCCGGCGCACACTTGAAGGGTGGAGCCAAGAAGGTTATCATGTAGGTTGATACCGAATACCTATATGGTGTTCCTCATGCTAACCGTTGCAAAGCTCTGCTCCTTCGGCCGATGCCCCCATGTTCGTGTGCGGTGTCAACCTCGATAAGTACACCAAGGACATCAAGGTCCTTTCCAACGCTTCTTGCACCACCAACTGCTTGGCTCCTCTGGCCAAGGTCTTGCACGACAAGTTCGGTATCATCGAGGGTCTCATGACCACCATTCACTCTTACACTGCTACCCAGAAGACTGTGGACGGTCCTTCCGCTAAGGACTGGCGTGGTGGACGTACCGCTGCCGCAAACATAATCCCCAGCAGCACTGGTGCTGCCAAGGTGAGGATACCTTCTCTTTCACAATACTCGTCAGATTTTAACTCTCGTAATAGGCTGTTGGCAAGGTTATCCCCGAATTGAATGGCAAGCTTACTGGAATGTCAATGCGTGTCCCTACCCAGAACGTCTCCGTTGTTGACTTGACCGTTCGCCTCCAAAAGGGTGCTACATACGAGGATATCAAGAACGCCGTCAAGGAGGCCGCTGCCGGACCTCTGGCCGGTATCCTTGAATACACTGAGGACGAGATTGTGTCCTCTGACATGAACGGAAACCCCGCCTCTTCCATCTTCGATGCTAAGGCTGGTATTTCTTTGGTGAGAGACCCTTTTTTAGCGTCTCATGATTGAAGTTGTTAACGTATTTGGTAGAACGACAACTTTGTCAAGGTGGTTTCATGGTACGACAACGAGTGGGGTTACTCTCGCCGTGTCTTGGACTTGATCTCCTACATCTCCAAGGTCGACAACCAGTAAATATTGGTATCGAGTGTTTGAGGTGAGGAAGGGGCCGGGAAGATTGGTTTTTTGACTGAATTCGGCGGCAAAGGGGAGCAAAAAAATTGTTAGAGTGATCTTTAGCTCTGCGTCCTTTTATGAATGAATAATACCGTAATTGCTCTCCCCAATTATATGGTTCATCAGGCGTGCTGGATGACGACTTCTTTAGGGTTAGGTGTGAGGTGTCAATTCGTAAGTTTCTGTGAGCCCGTAGTGCCTGCGGAACACCCAGCCATAGCCGATTAAACTCAACGCCGTCTCACCCTTTGTTGCCGGGTTTATACAACAGTCGAGAGGACTTACATAGGAATCTTTGGAACACCCGTTCCGTGCCGGGTGGCATGTTTCCAATAAACTCGCGTCGTCTTTTCTCTTGTTCCATTCATCAACATAACTAAATTGCGAGCCATATAAAAAAGCCCTGGGAAACGCCATGAGAAATATAGCTGGTGATTGCCAGGGTTTATATGGGTAGTCGCATCGTCCAATAGCGCTGCTATTCATTGGTGTATTTTTGGTGCAGCCGCCGTCCCTACACATCCCATCCAATCTAATCCAAAGGTTTGTTAGCACCTCGACGTTAATTCAAGACGAAGGCTTTGGCGGAGCGGCCACTGTTTCCTGCGTTTCAGCTGTTTTTGATACCAGGCACTGGGTTCGCCATAGCCACGTAGCGGAGTTACGAAACGGATCATACTTTAGCATTCTGAGGCTGATTAAAGCCGTCTGCTATTTGTACCCTACTGTGCCCCACATCTCCACTCCTGCGCATCTTCAAAGTCATCACTACCACCAATTCACCACCCCCTTTTTTCCTTGTTTGTACCTGCGCCCGGCAGCATTTGGACATTCGTTCTTTTTCTTTCCTCGACGGAATATATTTTACGGGCATTGACTGTCTTTTTTTTTTTTGCTTGCTTTCACAAAACACAATGCGATCAACAACACCAAACACACCTCACACGGCAGACACGCTACTAGACACTCCTTCCTCCCTCCTCCTGTTTCTGGCTGCACCGTCGATATCGCAGCTCTCAACGACTCCATCCCCACTGAAACGCACCTTCCTGCAACCGCCGGAACGCCACCGTCCCTCCTACGAGCCCGCGAACCCATACCGCGATTTTGTCGATCTTGCCCCTATACCCGCCGGGCCGAACCGCTTCGCGCCCCCACGCTTCTCGTCACGTCTGCGCTCCCTCGTGCAAACTCGCTTCGGCGCGCCACTACGAATCCATCTAGTCCCCCCACCGCTATCCGAGAAGGCGCGGCTACAACTGCAGCAACAGCAACAGTTTCGGGTGCGTCCGTTGCCGCCGCCGCCGCAGGAGCCGCAGAGAAGGTGTGCGAGTGAGAGGGTGTGGTTGTTTCTTATGCTTGTTGGCGCGCTGGGGTTGTTGGCGGGTGCGGCGGTGTTGTTGGTTTTTGGGAGTGGGGGGTTTGAGAAGTAGGGTTGTGGTGTAGATTTTTTTTCTTGCATATATTCTGGGCATATGGTGTTGGTCTGCTTTTTTGTGGGTTCGGGGTGTGGTGTGCGGTGCGGGACGCGCGAGGAGTGTATCTTAAGGTGGGGGTGTTGTATATATTGTGAATTTGGGGTTTGGGACTAGATGAATTGCCTTTCTAAAGGTTCTTTCTATGCCCCTAGCTATAAATACTGAGACGCTGAAACTCTGGAGTGATAATCTTGAAGTGTGCTTTGGACTCCCGATTCCTGTATTGGAGTGCTCTACGGACTCGGTTATCAGGCAGCTGCGCTGACTGCTTCCCTGGAGGGGAGGAGTTGATGAGGATGGAACCACATGCAATAGAGCATCGACACGTTCACGTTCATCCATGGCAATGGTGAGGATCCTACTTTGTGATGTCGTTCACCCGTCTATGTGTATATCAGGGGGTGGGCTTTGTGAACTTCACGCCATTGATCCCCATCCGTGGACTCCAGGTAAACAGTCTGCAGATCTTCAATGCACAGCAAGACATTTTGAGCCTTCCCGCTTCTCTCTGTGGGCGGTTAGAAGACTACTGTTGTTGATCGACCACTGCACAGATAATTTTGCTCTGCGTCACCCCGGTGGATGCGGAGGGGTTTTACCAACCTCTGTGGTGTAGCATACCGACTCTGCTGTCGCTTCTTTCGTAGGCTGGGGTTGCCGTTTTCAAATTGCTGTGGGCTGGCGGAACGAACCATCTGCGGTCGTTGAGCTGTTGCTTTGCGGCTGGGGAACACAAACACCCGAGGTGGCTTTGTGAGATATGTTTGTTCCCGTGACTGGATGGACCCCATTGGTAGCAGTAATGGCCTTTCTCCTTGTGATAAACCCCACATCCACCTCCGTCAAATGCCCAACATTCTCCCAGAGACAAATACATTGTACGACTCAAACTGATCTATTATGCGTACAGTGTACCCGGACAATGCAACAACAAAAATCCTCCATGCAATTCAAAGAAAATAAACATTAAAAAAATTAAGCCCCCCCCATATCCCACCTCGTCCTCTATTACAACGGCCTAATACCCGTCGTCACCACAGCAATGACCTCAATACAGCTCGAACCTATCCCCGTTAGCCCCAGCCCCCTCTCTCAGCGAGGACAATACTCACTTCCACCACTCGGCTTAACCCAAAGCCCATACTCCCCCTTCCGTCCCTCCTCGGGGTAAACACAAAACACTTCCCCAGTCAGCCTCCTCCTCCCCACCGGGGAGAATCATAACATACCTTGCCCCGCATCATCACCAGCGGGCCTGATGACCCGCTGCCCCTTTCCATTGATGCACTGGTACAACGCCTCATACTTGGCGGGGGTCTTGACCTTCTTCTCGAAGCGGATCCGTCGAAACTGTGGGCGGTCCTTGGGGATGACAATGAACGCGGTCCCACGCTTATCGTCGAGCGCAAGATTCCCGTTGGTGAGGGTGGTGTTCCAGATCGGCGCCGAGGGGTAGATCCCCGGGGAGTAGTACCCCGACCCGCGCTTGTAGGTTAGCGCCTGGTTGTGGACGGCCGGCTTCGAAGGGTTGTGGAGGAGGATCGAGAATTCGTCCCCGAGGGTGTTGGTGATGAAGAGAGGGATTATGCAGGATTGGGCGGCGGGGGCGGCGAGGGCGGCGAGGGGGAGGAGCCCGAGGAGGAGGATGCTGAGGGGGTTCATGGTTGGGTTGTTGGTAATGAGTGTGGGTTTGTTCTGAACGAGTGGAATGGTGCTGGTGGGGCGAGAAACGAAACAGGAGGCGTTGCGTGGGGCGGGTTTATATACCCCAACTTGTTTGCCAACTTTTCTTCAACCGGCTACGGGGTGGCGTGGAGAATAGCAATGCATGTCTCGGGGGATTCCAAGGCTTTCAGCCGCTTGCGTGCAAGATTGACACGACGTTGTTCATGCGAGGGAAGACGTGGTGGTACGACGGTGCCACCATAACACGGGCCGAACCCTGTCGCGACGAGACTGCGCCCGTGGTTCGTCAATGCGACGCAGGGGGAAATTTCCTGGCTTGTGTTAGAGCAGGGAAATACGAGGATCGTGAGTGCTATCTTTGGGGGGGCTAGGGTTTGTGTTTGTGTCTCTCGCTGATGCCCGGGCTGCCGAAGGACTGGGACGTCGTGTTGGAGTTTTGCGAGCGCCGGATCTCTCGGAACTCGGGATACGAGACCAAGCGAGGACCTTACGTAGATGCATTGCACAGGAACGAGGCGATTGATTGAATCCTCCCTCCTGATCCGTGCAGCCTTGCTGGACCCTCTCGGGTCACGCAAAAAAGTTTGCTTAGTTTTGTCGGCTCGGTTTGCCTCAGGACCTCCCCCTGGATTTATATATTTTCCTCGTAACATGTACCCCGGATTTCTATTTTGGGATCTGCGGTGCACCCCGCCTTTTTGGATGGCTGAGGCGTGGGCTGGTACCGAAATGACGGTGATATAAGCGTGGCGTACAGATAGGGGTGCCTTACATTATCGATACGCAAGAAGATACTTGCTGGTATCGACTGCAGAGTGCTTTACTCAGCGTCATCTTCATTTCCCACAAACCAAAACCCCTCAGCAAGTAGCACTGCGTGATTTCCATCCAGCCATCACAAGCCATCCAGGAGGCTGTGATAACAAACACGAGCCCTCA